>OGZA01000497.1_pt1 | contig 29826 bp, 28 predicted proteins | sample 1576591 | NCBI WGS metagenome assembly OGZA01 (sample SAMEA3541565, study PRJEB24748) | human gut metagenome | biome: human gut; feature: human-associated habitat; material: faeces | place: China | collected 2012
AAGGCCGCGAGGACGAGATCAAGCCCTGCATCCGCTGCCACAACGGCTGCTTCAATATGGCAAAGTTTGCCGGTACCCCGAACATCCAGCACCTTGGCGACTCTCTGCATCTTGCCCGCTGCGCCCTGAACCCGACCACCATGCAGCACAACAAGTACAAGATCGTTCCGACCAAGAGCCCGAAGAAGGTCGCCGTCATCGGCGGCGGCATCGGCGGTATGGAGTGCGCGCTTGTGCTCAAGCAGCGCGGCCATATCCCCGTGCTCTTTGAAAAGAGCGGCGAGCTGGGCGGCCTGTTCCTGACTGCCTCTGCCATGACCTTCAAGGAGAACGATAAGGAGCTCATCCGTTGGTACAGGAGAGAGATCGAGAAGTCCGGCATCGAAGTGCACCTCAATACCGAGGTCAACGATCTCGGCACTCTGCGCGGCTATGATGATATCATCGTCGCCACCGGCTCCGTTCCCAGAACCATGCCCGGCATAAAGGGCTTTGAGAAGGCGCTCACCTTCACGCAGATACTCAAGGAGAAGCACGAGCTTGGCGATAAGGTGCTCTTCATCGGCGGCGGCCAATCCTCCTGCGAGGCGGCTTATGACCTGCTTCTCAACTACGGCAAGCACCCCATCATCGTCGAGTACGCAAACGACCTCGTTGCCGCTCAGGCGACCTGCCTTGCCAACACCTCCTACCTGCGCGACGCGATGGAGTACCACAAGGTCCCTGTCTACCTGCACAGCACCGTCACCGAGATCACCGACAAGGGCTGCACCGTCAAGAACGTCCAGACCGGCGAGACCTTCTTCGTCGAGTGCGACAACGTCGTCAACGGCATCGGCTTTGTCCCGACTCCGGTCGGCGGGCGCACCGCCTCCCGCAAGGTCAAGGGCAAGGAGACCATCTTCCGTGTCGGCGACTGTGTCGCTATCGGCAATCTCCGCACCGTTATCTGGCGCGCTTGGGACGTCTGCATGAAGATCTGATCTGACAGCAATATCAATAAACAAGGGATGGCCATAGGTCATCCCTTGTTTATTTGAATCGTTTAATAAAATTGTCATAGCAGACAAATCGTCGAAAACGCGGGGACTGAAATTTCGTCAGCCTGCAAAAAGTGAAAAAAGACTCTTGACATATCAAAACCGCGCGGCTATAATGACGCCATCAACAGAACAGTTGTTATAAACCTGTGACGGAGAGTAGTAACCCGGCATAACCATTGTGCAGAGAACCGTGGGTGGTGTGATCACGGTCGTATGGCGCGGGGCGAATGGACTTCGGAGGGCGGTTTGAAAGGGCTTTGCCCGAGTAGATGCCGACGGAAACCTGTACCGTTATCTTTCAGGGCGCGTATGATGGTACGCGTAAGCGAGAGGGCGTTTTCAAAGAACGTCAATTTGGGTGGTATCGCAGGAGTGTGCAGCTCTTGTCCCATGTGTGTGGGACGGGGGTTGTTTTTTTATATCCATGCTCCGAAACAAGGCCGTCGGCAGCGGCCCCTCCATCGCCGCCCAGAATCAAATTCAGGCTCAAAAGCCAAATGGAGGAAACAACCATGAAAAAGACAAACATCATCCGTAAAGCAATCGCCGGTGTTCTCACCGCTGTAATGTGCCTCGCTCTCGCCGCCTGCGGCAGCGAAGCCTCAGCCCCCGCAGCCGATACGGCAGCTGACTCTCAGGCAAAGACGACTTACACGATCGGCCTGTGCAACTACGTTGACGACGCTTCCCTCAACCAGATCGTTGACAATATCCAGACCCGCCTTGCCGAGATAGGCGAAGAGAAGGGCGTGGAGTTCAACGTTCTCTACGATAACTGCAATGCCGACGCAAGCGTTATGGAGCAGATCATTTCCGACTACCTCGCCGATAAGGTAGACCTCATGATCGGCGTCGCAACGCCCGTCGCGATGCGCATGCAGACCGCGACCGAGGACAGCCGGACTCCCGTCGTGTTCTCAGCGGTGTCCGACCCCGTCGGCGCGGGACTCGTCGAATCCCTCGAAGCCCCCGGTGCGAACATCACCGGCACTTCCGACTACCTTGATACCGACGCGATAATGAACCTCATCTTTGCACTTGATCCTGACGCCGAGACCGTCGGCCTGCTGTATGATCAGGGACAGGATTCCTCCGCAGCCCCCATCGAGAAAGCCAAGGAATACCTCGATAACAAGGGTGTCAAGTACATCGAGCGCACCGGCACCACGACCGACGAGGTCATGCTCGCTGCCGACGCACTGGTCGCCGACAAGGTCGACGCCGTCTTCACCCCGACCGACAACACCATCATGACCGCAGAGCTTGCGATCTATGAGACCTTCGCCAAGGCAGGCATCCCGCAGTACACCGGCGCTGACTCCTTCGCCCTCAACGGCGCGTTCCTCGGCTATGGCGTTGACTACGCAAACCTCGGCGTTGAGACCGCAAACATGGTAGCGCAGATCCTCCTCGAGGGAGCCGAACCCGCATCCACCCCGGTAATGACCTTCGATAACGGCACCGCAACCATAAACACCGATATCTGCGCCGAGCTCGGCTATGACTACGCAGACGTCGAAGCAGCGTTCACCGACCTCTGCTCCCGCATCGTGACCCTCACCACCGCCGAGAGCTTTGACGACATCAAGTAATAACACCACATCAAACCAAGTGCGCAGACCCGGCTCAACGCTGAGTCTGCGCACAGTTAGAAAAAGAGGACAAGTATGGACATTTTAACTATCCTGTCTCTCGGACAGACCGCGCTTGAGCTGGGGCTTATCTGCTCACTGACGGTGCTGGCGCTGTTTTTGAGCTATACGATGCTGAACGTGTGCGACCTGTCGACCGACGGCTGCTTCACTCTCGGCGCGGCAGTCGGCGCGGCTGTTGCAATCGCCGGGCACCCGTGGCTCTCGCTCGGCGCGGCAATGATAGCCGGTATCTGCTCCGGCTTCATCGTGGCGATACTTCAGACGCGCATGGGCGTGAACAGCCTGCTTGCCGGCATCATCGTGAACACTGCGCTCTATTCCATAAACATAGCGGTCATGGGCGGCTCGTCACTCCTGAACCTCAACAAGACCGACACGGTGTTCTCACTGCTTAAATCCGCCCTCTCCGGCACACCCTTTGCCGGGGGATATAAGCTCATCGTCTCCGGCGCGGCGGTGCTCCTCGCACTCGTGTTCATCACGCTTTTCCTGCGCACCCGCCTTGGCCTTGCCATCCGCGCGACCGGCAATAACCCGGACATGGTGCGCTCCTCGTCCGTGAACCCCGCGTTCACGACGACGGTCGGCCTCTGCACGGCAAACGCCCTCACCGGCCTTTCCGGCTGCCTGATGGCGCAGTCCCAGAAAGCTGTTGACATTAACCTCGGCACCGGCATGGTCACGATAGCTCTGGCCTCGCTCCTCATCGGCGGCACGGTCATGGGACGCGGCGGCGTGTTCAAGCGCGCTGTCGGCGTGGTGCTCGGCTCGGTGATCTTCCGCCTTGTCTATACCGTTGCGCTGCGGCTCAATATGCCGGCGTTCATGCTCAAGCTCGTCTCATCGGTAATCGTCATTCTGGCGATCTCCGTGCCGTACCTCAAAACGCGTCTGCCGATGCTGCGCCGCAGAATGGCGCACACCAAAGGGAAAGGGGGCGAGGGCGCATGCTGAAGCTCAGCCATATTTCAAAGACCTTTAACCCCGGCACTGTGAACGAAAAGACCGCCATACCCGATCTTTCGCTCGAGCTTGAACGCGGCGACTTTGTCACGATCATCGGCGCAAACGGCGCGGGCAAGTCCACGCTCTTTAACGCCATCTGCGGCAGCTTCCTCACAGACAGCGGCAGCATCATCCTCGACGGGGAGGACATCACTTTCCAGCCGGAGCATAAGCGCGCAAAGCGGATAGGCCGGCTCTTTCAGGATCCGATGCGCGGCACTGCTCCGGGCATGACGATAGAAGAAAACCTCGCCCTCGCCGCGGGACGCGGCGGGTGGTTTGCGCACATCACCAAGGCTGACCGCGACCTCTTCCGCGACAGGCTCGCTCAGCTCTACATGGGGCTTGAGGACAGGCTGCGCCAGCCGGTCGGGCTGCTCTCAGGCGGCCAGCGTCAGGCGCTGACGCTCGTCATGGCGACGATCGTCCCGCCGAAGCTCCTCCTGCTTGACGAGCACACCGCCGCTCTCGACCCCGGCACGGCGGAGAAGGTACTGGAGCTCACGCGCAGGGTAGTGAGCGAAGAGAAGCTCACCTGCATGATGATCACGCACAATATGCAGTCCGCGCTCGAGCTCGGCAGCCGCACCTTTATGATGGATTCCGGCAGGATAATTCTCGACGTCGGCGGCGCGGAGCGCAGCGGGCTTACAGTAAACGACCTCCTTGCGCGCTTCAGAGCGGGCGTCGGCAAGGCGCTCGACAACGACCGGATGCTGCTTTCGTGATATCTTGCGGACATGTTTTTCACCCCCACTGCATATATATGCTATGGGGGTGAAAGCTATATGTCGTATGAACAGAGCAGGAGCGAGGTGCAGCGCAGCCATACGCTCAGCATGGAGAACCGGGATAAGCTGAGTCTTACCGGAGTGGAGGACGTCAGTGGATTTGATGAGAGCCTCGTCGTTCTCACAACGAGCATGGGCGAGCTCACTGTGCGCGGCGAGGGGCTGCACATCGAGCGCATCGATCTGGATTCCGGGCAGCTCGAGGTGCGCGGCAAGGTGCAGGAACTGAGCTACGACGAGAGCGCACCGAAAGGCACGCTGTGGTCGCGCCTGTTCGGCGCCTGACGTGGGACAGAGCATTGAAGGGCAGGCGCTGGAGCTGCTTGCTTTCCTGCTTGGCGGCGCGATGCTTGGGCTTGTGTATGATATGCTCCGCCCGATAAGGCGCGCGGCGGGGCGGGGCGGGGGAGCGCTGGACGTGCTCTTCTGCGCGGCAGGCGGCGCGCTGTTCTTACTGCTTGCCATGCGCTCCGAGAGCGGAAGGATGGGCACGTGGTCGCTGGCCGCAGCAGCCGTCGGATTCTGCATGTATATGCACACTTTGAGCGCCGTCCTGCTGCCCGTGTTCGCCGCGGTCGATGCCGCGGCGGTACGAGCTGCGCAGGGGTGTAAAAAAGTAATAAAAAAATTTCGTAAATATGCAAAAAGTATCTTTCAAAAATCGCGCGAATGTTTTATTATAAAGCATAAGCGGAAAGTGGATTGACATGAACACAAAAGACACGCTGATATGCATTGTCCTGATAGCGCTGACGCTGTACGCCTGCGCAAACGTGGCGGCGGTCGGCGGGGAGCTCCGCGCGGCGGCAGCCGTGCAGCAGGAGCTGAGTGCCGAGCTTGAAGAGCGGACGGCGGATAATACCGCGCTGCGTGAAAAGCTCGAAGCGGGGCTGAGTGATGAAGAGCTTGAGCGCCTTGCACGCGAGCGGCTGGGTCTTGTCAAGCCGGGAGATAAAATATTCTATTTTACAACAGACAGAGAGGGGTAAACATGGAGCTGACGGTCGGTGAAGTGCTGGAAGGGAAAGTCACGGGTATCGCCAAATTCGGCGCGTTTGTCGCGCTCGACGGGGGCAGGAGCGGCCTTGTACATATTTCGGAGGTGGCCAACACCTATGTCAGTGACGTAAACGAATATCTCAAGGTAGGCCAGACCGTGAAGGTCAAGGTCATCGGGATAAGCGACGAGGGGCGTATCAACCTCTCCATAAAGCGCGCGCTTGAGCCACAGAAGCCGGAGAGCGCCCCGCGCAGCCGGGACGCGCAGCCGAAGCGCGAAAAACCTGCGCGTACGCCGGTGCCTCCTGCGGCATCGACGAGCGGGAACATGGACTTTGAGGACAGACTCAAGAAGTTCATGCAGGAGTCTGACAGCAGGATCGCCGACAACCGTATGTATTCCGAGCACCGCCAGCGCACCCGCAGGAAATAAATATGAAAAAATGACTGCACCATTCGGTACAGTCATTTTTTTACATATCGACAGCCTTGATGCTCATCCTGTGCAGCTCGCACATGGTCTCGTGTATCGTCTCCGCTGCGTTCAGCGGCACGGCATCCGCAATGGCGGCGGACATCTCAGCACGCCGCTCGGGCTGTGCCAGCAGCTCGAGGCAGCAGGCAGCCAGCTCTTCCGGAGTGGCGGCGGTGACGGCGGCCCCGGCTTTCGTAAAAAAGTCGAGGTTATATTCCTCCACCGCGGCTATCGCGTCTATAAGCACCATGGGCAGCGCCTTTGCCGCCGCCTCCGTGACGCTTATCCCGCCGGGCTTTGTCAGGTAGAGATCGGCACTGTCAAGCAGCAGGGAAACGTTCTTCTCAAAGCCGAGGATGTGGATGTTTGCCCAGCCCGCGTAGCGCGAGGCGAGATGCCGGTGCAGCTTCTCATTTGCCCCGCACACGACTGTCAGCTCCTGCTCATACGTCATTGTCTCCGCGAGCGTTTCGGTCAGTTCCTTTAATGGGCCGCAGCCGATGCTGCCTGTCATTGCGACAAGGTGCTGATGCGAAGGCTCAATGCCGAAGCTGCGCTTCGCCTCCGCCTTCGGCGCGCGTGTGTAGAATTCCGGGCGTATCGGTATTCCGGACGGCACTATAAGCTCTGCACTTATCCCGCCGGTGACAAACTCCCCGGCAAGGGAGGGAGCCGGGATGAAGCAGCACCCGAGACGGCTGTCGCCCACGCTTGGGCTGCACGTGTAGTCTGTTGCGACGAAAGCCGTACACAGTGTCGGATCGTAAAGCTCCAGTATCTTTGTCACCATCAGCGCGGGGAAGAGGTGCACGCATATGACCGTGTCGTACCCGCCGTCCCGGATGTGCTCATAGAGCGGCAGTGCGGCTTTGGCGAACATTTCGTATAGCCTTGAGCTTTCATGGAACATATCCGGGTGGTTCTCAGAGAACCTGTAGCCCGACTGATAGAGCTTCGGCGTGTGCCGGTACATGAATGTGTGCCCGCTGGTTATCAGCTTCTGCGCGCCATCGGAGAGAAAGTGCAGCGCTTCGCATATCTCGCACTCCTCGCCGCGGCTGAGAAATTCTTCTCTGATAGCCTTGGCGCAGGAGTTGTGCCCCTCGCCGGTGTCGCAGCTCAGTATAAGCGTTTTCATTTCTGACGCAGCCCCTCCTGCTTCTTCATTCCGTCCTCAAGGCGCAGCAGCCTTGGTCGGTTGTAGCGCTGTATGATGATGTACGGGAGGTTTCCCGCAAGGAAGTATACTATTGAAATTATCCAGCCCCACGCTCCGCCGACGATGAACACTGCGCCGAAGCCGAGAATGCTCAGCAGCACATGTATGAACTCCGCGACGCAGGTCTCCTGAAGCATCCTCGGCAGACGGCTGCCGTAGTCGGCGGTCATCTTCTTCGGCGGCATGAGCTTCGGCAGGATGCGGCTCATGTCCGGAAGAGTGTTCTGCCACTGCTTGACGCGCAGCTTTTTGTAAAGCCCCGCCTCGAAGTCCAGCGGCTTATATGGAAAGGCACGGCTGTTGAACCAGCCTTTCGGAAGAATGCGCCCGAGCAGGAACGAGAACACGCCCAATACAATATAGTAGATCACGCAGTACAGAAGCTTCATCTTTATCCCCTCATTGACCAAAGGCATGGCTTATTTTTCCCAATATAAAAACCTTAAAGTTTTCTTTGCAACTGTACTTCAATTAAAGCTCAAGGATTGTTGACCTTCACCATCTGACCATTCTGCGAATGACTGCACTATTAAGACATTCTTTAGAAAACACGGTAGATTTTTACGACACAGTTTGCTATAATGTTAAAAGGTTAAAAGAATATAAAACCTGTCCGATAAAATTGAAAGGGGATTTTTCACATGGGTCTTATTCGTGCAGCACTTGGAGCAGCCGGCGGTGTCGTCGGTGATCAGTGGAAAGAATATTTTTACTGCGAGGCGCTTGATAATGACGTCCTCGTCGTAAAGGGCAGCAAGAGAGTTTCGGGCCGTTCCTCCAACCGCGGCGGTACGGACAATATCATCTCCAACGGCTCTGTCGTTGCCGTTGCGGACGGTCAGTGCATGATAATCGTCGAGCAGGGCAAGATCGCCGAGCTCTGCGCCGAGCCGGGCGAGTTTGTCTATGACAGTTCCACCGAGCCCTCCATCTTCAGCGGCAGTCTCGGCACCAGCATCGAGGAAGTTTTCAAGAACATCGGCAAGCGCTTCACCTTCGGCGGCGAAGCCCCCAAGGATCAGCGCGTGTATTACTTCAACACCAAGGAGCTCGTCGGCAATAAGTACGGCACTCCTTCTCCCGTGCCCTTCCGCGTTGTGGATCAGCGCGCCGGTATAGACATCGATATCGCTATCCGCTGCTTCGGCGAGTACAGCTACCGTATCTGCAACCCGATCCTGTTCTACACCAACGTCTGCGGCAATGTCTCCTCCGAGTACACCCGCGATAATATCGACGGCCAGCTCAAGACCGAGCTTCTCACCGCTCTTCAGCCCGCCTTCGCCAAGATCTCCGACATGGGCATCCGCTATAGCTCCCTGCCTGGCCACACTATGGAGATCGCCCAGGCGCTCAACGAAGTCCTCAGCCCCAAGTGGTGCGACCTGCGCGGTATCGAGGTCGTGTCCTTCGGCGTGTCCAGCGTCAAGGCCAGCGAAGAAGACGAGGCCATGCTCAAGGAGATGCAGCGTACCGCGGCCTACCGCGACCCCGGCCTTGCTGCGGCGAACCTCTCTGCGGCTCAGGCTCAGGCGATGCGCGATGCTGCCAAGAACTCCGGCGGCGCGGCAGTCGGCTTTATGGGCATGAACATGGCTTCCCAGATGGGCGGCATGAACGCGCAGAATCTCTATCAGATGGCCGGTCAGTATCAGCAGCCTGCCCAGCAGCAGGCAGCACCCGCGGCGAGCGCGGCGGGTACGTGGAAGTGCCCAAAGTGCGGTGCCTCCGCAAGCGGCAAGTTCTGCCCCGAATGCGGCGCAAAGAAGCCCGAGGACGGTAAGTGGACCTGCTCCTGCGGCGCTGTCAACACCGGCAAGTTCTGCTCCGAGTGCGGCGCAAAGAAACCGGGGACTATAAAATATAAGTGCGACAAGTGCGGCTGGGAGCCGAAGGATCCCACCAAGCCCCCGAAGTTCTGCCCTGAGTGCGGCGATCCGTTCGACACCGACGATGTTGTCGGCTGAGGTAAGGAGCCATGGCTGACCAAGTAACAAATTACCAGTGCCCGGCCTGTACAGGCCCCCTGCACTATGACGGCGCGAGCGGCAAGCTCAAGTGCGACTATTGCGGCAGCGTGTATGAGGTCGCCGAGATAGAGGCGCTGTATAAAAACAAGGACGCAGCAGCGGCGGCAGCCTCGGCGAAGGCGGAGGAAAAAACCGCGGACGGAGATTGGGAATATTCGGACAACGGCTGGGGCGAGGACGCGGCGCACATGCGCAGCTACAATTGCCCGAGCTGCGGCGCGGAGCTTATCTGTGATGATACCACCGCCGCGACGAGCTGCCCCTACTGCGGCAATCCCAGCATTGTCCCCGGCCAGTTCACCGATACGCTCAAGCCGGACTATGTCATTCCCTTCAAGCTCGATAAGAACGCCGCGAAGGCTGCCCTTAAGAAGTTCTATAACGGCAAAAAGCTGCTGCCCAAGGGCTTTGCTTCCGATAACCATATCGAGGAGCTCAAGGGCGTGTATGTTCCCTTCTGGCTCTATGACGGCAGCGCCTATGCGGATGTGCGCTACCACGCCACGCGCGTACATAGCTATACCGAGGGCAACGACCGCGTGACGCGCACCGAGCATTACGGCGTCCGCCGCGCGGGCACCGTGCAGTTTGAACGTATCCCTGTCGACGCATCTGAGAAAATGCCCGATGAGTATATGGACGCTGTTGAGCCCTATAATTATGATGAGCTCAAGCCTTTCTCCACGGCCTATCTGCCGGGCTACCTTGCGGATAAATACGATGTGAGCGCCGATGAATGCTCAAAGCGCGCCGATGAGCGCGCCGTCAACACCGCTGTCAGCCTCATGGCCGAGAGCGTCATGGGCTACACCACCTGCGTTGAGGAGAACAAGAATGTCAGCGTCCGCCGCGGCAAGGTGAGCTATGCTCTCATGCCCGTCTGGATGCTCAGCACCAAGTGGAACGGGAAGAACTATCTCTTCGCCATGAACGGCCAGACCGGCCGCCTGATAGGCGACCTGCCTATATCCAAGGGCAAGTTCTTCGCGTGGTTTGCCGGCATAGCCGTGCCGCTTATGGCGGTCATGGCACTGCTGTTCACTTGAGGAGGGGAGAGCGGATATGAAGAAAAGATTTGTTCTCGCCATGGTTCTCTGCATCGCGCTCTGCCTCGCCTTTGGCGGCGCGGCCTATGCGTCGTCCGGCGGCTCCCCCCGGCTATGTCACCGACACGGTGGGGCTGCTGACGCAGGAAGAGCAGCGGGAGCTTGAGACCACCGCCGCGCAGCTTGCCGAACGCTACGGCTGCGGTGTGTATGTAATTATCGTCGATGATTATACCGATTATACAAACGGCGGCATTGAGGACTTTTCCGAAGCCATGTTCGATCATTATGGCATTGGCCTTGGGGATGACCGCAACTGCCTGCTGCTCTCGCTGAGCATGAGCGAGCGGGACTATGACCTTGATGCGCACGGCAGCATCGCAAACCGCGCCTTTACCGACTACGGCAAGGAGCAGCTCGCGCAGGAGTTCATTGATGACTTCCGCTATGATAACTGGTTTGACGGCTTCAGGGATTATATGAGCACCGCCGGGCAGTATCTCGAAGCTGCCGAAAACGGAACGCCTGTCGACATTTACAGTGACGACGAAATTGACCCCGCCGTTTCCGCCGGGGTGAATATCCTCTTCATCGTCGGCATACCGTGCCTGATCTCCCTTGCCGTGTGCGGCATCTTCGCTGCGCAGATGAAGACGGCGCGGCGCCAGACCGGCGCAAGGGGCTACATAAGCCACGGAGGCGTGGATATGCGTGTCACGCAGGATCAGTTCCTCTACCATACCGAAACCCGCCAGCCGATCCCGCAGAACAACAATAACAGCGGCGGCGGTACGACCGTCAATTCCGCCGGCCATTCCCACAGCAGCGGCAAATTCTGAATATGCCAACATAAAAATATTGGGCTGATGCTTAAGCATCAGCCCAATATTTTTTTGGATTTAGAATTACATTATTCCGGATTTTTCCTTGCTCTCGGCGATGAGCCTGTTCAGCGGCTTTGCCGGGTAGTAGACCAGCAGGCCGAATATCGCAAAGCCCACGCACATCAGCAGCATGATCACCGCGCACCTGAGATAGGTGTGGCCGTAGAAGCCGCCGATGGTTTCGCGTATCATGTCCATTCCGTAGTGGAACGGCATGAAGTTATAGAGCTTCTGGAAGAACTCCGGCAGAACGTGCACCGGGTAGGAGCCGCCGGAACCTGCGACCTGGATGACCATGATTATGACCGCGATCGCCATGCCGATGTTGTCGAGCGCGTAGACCAGCGCATAGTTCATCGCCATGAAGTTGAGCGAGCATATACAGCAGGCGAGGATCAGCAGCAGGGGATTGACACTCTGCATTCCGACATAGAACATACAGCCCAGCGCGGTTATTATCGCCTGCGCCAGCACAATGCCGTTAAACAGCATCTTTCGCCCGAAGTAGCGCTCGAGCGGATTGCAGGTCAGGTACTCCGGATATTTCACTGGTACCTTTATCATCGTCGCGGACAGGAGGGAGCCGACAAACAGCGCCAGCATTATATAATACGGAGCCATTGCCGAGCCGTAATCCTTTATCTCGTATACGACCACGGTGTTGAGTTCGACCGGGGACGCGAGATAATCTGAGAGACTGTCGGGGTTATTCTCGAGTATCTCGACAAGCTCATTGAAAGCATCACTGCTGGTAAAGCGGCGGATATCGTCGGAGATCTGCTTGAGATATATCCTGACGGTGTTCGTCAGCGCGATGGAATCGGAGAGCGTGCCCTGCATGCTGCCGATGGCGTCACCGTAGCCGCCGATGGTCTGGGATATGCCGAACATCTTATCCGCGTAGCCGGACAGAAGGTCACGCACGGTGGTGAGCACTGCTTCGGCGTTGCCTGCCTGATCCTGAAGGAAGCCGTTGAGGGAGTCGTTAATGGTTATCGCTGCGGTGTAAAGCGCCTCTCTCACCTTGTCAAGGATATCCAGCATCTCATCCATCGTGCCGGTGCCGGTCTCGATGAGGTTATACAGGTTATCCAGCCTATCCAGTGCCGAGTCAATGGAGGCCGAGGTGTTGGGATATTTATCCTTGAACTGGTTGAGGCTGTCCTCAAGCGCCGTGATGGAATCGAGTATATCCTGCTTCGCCTGAGCGGAAGACGTCCAGTTTGCTGCCCGGAGCCTGAGCGCGTCCGTCTGCGTCTTGAGCGAGAGGAGCGCCGCATAGTTCGATTCGAGCAGCCCGCCGACGCCGATATTCGAGTACTGCGTGGCTATCACAGCGTCTATCTCGTCGAGCATCGAGGTCGTGTCTGTGATGCAGAGGTCGCGCCCCGTTTCGCTTCCGATGTCCGCAACGTCGAGCTGGTACTGTTCGGCTACGGCACACAGGACATCGAGGGAGGGAATAATCGTCTGAGCGCTCTGCGCCTCGATGATGAAGTTATCTATAAGCGGCGTGAGCGCCGCGAGTGCGGATTCGGTGCTGTCACCGGCATCCTCGCCGGCCGCTGCCGTGTCCGCCTCGTTCTGAAGCACGGAGCACCACGATGCCGTCTCATCGGACAGCTCCTGCGCCAGAGAATTGAGCGTGTTGAGCGAGCGGTCTATCTCATCCTGGATCGTGAGCGCGTCGGCAAGGCAGTCCGCAGCGTTCTGCAGGCAAGCCGCCGCAGCGTCGCGGTCGGTCTCTATCGTGTCGACATAGCCCAGAGTTTCATCAACGTAAGATGCCGCGTTATTGAGCAGTGCCGTCTGCTCCGGGGAGACGGACTGGGCCGCCACGGTGAGGATATCCGCGCTCAGCGAAGAGAGCGAGTCGCGCAGCGAATCCTTGCGCACAGCGTCCGTCCCGCCGGTCTGTATCTTATCGAGCAGATCCTTGTACTGAGAGTCGATCTTCGTGAGTATCTCGTCCGTACCGTCGCTGAAATCGTTCATCGAACCGGCAAAATTGATGATCGTCGTATTTGCCGCGTCGGCCGTCGCCGCGGAGGATTCCATCACCTCGCCGAGGTCGTAGATCGTCAGCTGCGCCGCGTCGAGAAGATTGTCCATGTTCCCGGTAAGGTCGCGCAGTGCAGCGAGCAGCGCGGATATCTGCTCAAGGCTGTCGCACGCGCTGTCAAGCCCGCTTGTCAGCCCATTGGAAACATCATCGGCCTCGACACCGAAAGCGCGCAGCACTGAGCTTATCGTGTTTATCGCGCCCGCCGCTTTCTCAACGACGGTGTTGTTCACCTGCTCCTGAACGGCGGTCTTTGCCTTGTTCGTTATCTTCGGCGCAATCGCGTTTTTCTTTTCGTTTTCGTAGTATTCTATCTGCGGATGGCGGAGGTCGTTATCAAGCAGGCTTATGAAGTCCCGCGTGAAGTCCTTCGACACTATGAGCGCAGCGTAATAGTCACCGGAGTATACGCCCTCGAGAGCCTGCTGCCTGTCGTCGACGAACACCCAGCCGAGCTGGTGGTTCGCGGCCAGACCGTCCATGACGAGCGTGCCTATGTTCAGCTCCATGCCCATGAGCTTTGCGCCGCGGTCCTCATTTGCCACCGCGACCTTTATGTTCGAGGTGGACGCCTCGCCGTAGGGATCCCAGTTCGACAGGATATTGAACCACGCATACAGACACGGCACGAGGCACAGCCCTATAATGACCACCGACGCCACGACGCTGTTGGATATGCGCCGGAAGTCGGCACGGAAAATACCGAAAATATTCTTCATACCTTCACCACATCCTCTGCGTCCTCAGTTTCACTGCCGGCAGGCTCCGCGAATCCATCCGTCTCTGCCTCCTGCGCAGGTTCAGCAGCCGATGCCGTCTCAGCGGCTTCTTCCGCGGCCTCTGCAAGCTCTGTCTCCAGCGCTTCCACCGCTGCCGCTTCCTCCTCCGGAAGCTCCTCAAAGATGAACGGCGCTTCGACTATGGGTTCGGCGGCCTCTTCCGCGGCGGCCTCAGCTTCCGCAGCTTCTTCGGAAGCCTCACCGCTATCATCGGAAGCATCACCGTTTGCCAGCTTTTCTTTCAGCTTATGCAGCGGCAGCTGACTGCGGCGCTCCTGAGCGGCGAGCCGCAGTTCCTCGATGTCGATCTCCGGCAGCTCGATCTCCGGCATGAGCGGATCATCCGGAAGCTCGCTTTCCATACCGGTGATCGCCTCGAGCCGCTTCTGGATACCGTGGTCGACGTATTCCAGCGCGATGAGAAACGCCGCTAACACAAAGGTCGAAACTATCCACAGCACGAGAAAAATGCCTTTCGAGCCCTGCGTCAGGAACATGACCACCATGAACAGCAGCGGCACGATCACGAGCATTTTCAGCCCCTGACGTATGCCGACCTTTATGAGCTCATGCAGGCGCTTTACTTCGTCAAGCAGCCTGTCATACAGCTGATGGTATTTGTCGCGTTCATTCATTGCCCGGCACCTCCGGAATAAATGTAAAGTTGAGTATCATCAGAACAGCTCCGTCTCCTCAAGCTTTTCCTCCATGAAGTGGTTGAGCCCGCTGAAAGGCTTGCTCACCAACAGCCCTATGACCAGTCCTATGACCGCGAAGATCATCAGCAGCCCGAGCTTCTGCAGGTACTGCATACCGTAAAGCCCGCAGATGCACTCGCGCATCATGTCTATCGCGTAGGGGAACGGGAAGAGAATGTATATCCTGCGGTTGAACTCCGGCAGCAGCTCAACGGGGAAAGTGCCGCTCGAGCCCGCGATCTGGAGCACCATGACTATGACGACGACCGCCTTGCCGACATCGCCGAAAGAATAGGTCAGCGCGTAGATCAGCAGGCTGAAGGTCAGGCTCGTGAAGAAGCCCGTGAGGTACAGCAGCCCCGGATGCAGGCACTGTATTTTCAGTATGTACAGGTCGCCCGCGATGATTATGAGCGCCTGAAGCTGGCTCATAATGAAGAAGAGGAGATACCGCCCGAAGAACAGCTCTGTGCGCGTGGGATCGACGAGGTTGGCGGTGCGCGCGTGCGGCTTGAGTATCGCAACGAGGATAACGCAGCCGACCCATATTGCCAGCACCGAGTAGAACGGCGCCATGGCAGAGCCGTAGTTATCGATGGTGTAGACCTTGTTGACCGAGGTCTGGACCATCTCAGAGAAATATTCGCTGTAGACCTCGGGACTTGCGCCGAGGATATCGACGAGCGCGTCGACGTAGTCCTGCGTGTCGATAGTGTCGAGCATACGCAGCTTGTTTGCGATGTTCGCGCCGACCTGATGAAGGATGGGACGCGCGGTATCGAGCGTATCCTGAAGAGAATTGAGCGTCGCGTTCGATGCCTCGATCAGCAGTGCAGCGTCGCTTGCAAGGCCGCGCATCTTGACGAGCGTGTCGGAAGCCTGACCGATGGTCACAGCGATGTCGTCACGCAGCCCCTGAGCCGTGGGTATCAGCTTCGCCGCATGATTTATGAGGTCGGTCAGCAGGTCGTTCACCTGCGTGATGTCAAAGCCTGTGCCGCCCGCGGCGATCTGCGTGAAGTAATTCTGAAGCCGCTCGCACAGGTAGGCCGTTTCCTCCACGGCGGAGATAGTTATCTGGTCAAAGGTCCCATCCTGCTTTATCGCGTCCGCCCATGCATTGAGCGTGTCGGCAATCTCCCCCATGGCCTCAGCCGCGCTCGATGCGCTTATCTCGAGGTTCGTGCCGGGGATAGTGCCCTGAATGAAGTTCTTGTAATCCTCAAGCGCCTTCATGGCCTTTTCGTATGCGTTGTATATCGCGATGTTTATATCCGTGATGGAAGAGTTGGGGAAGGTGGAACTGCCTATCGTATTGAGAAGCTCTTCGAGCTTTGAGGAATCTATCGTCGGGATGGACACGCCGCTGCTGTTCCCGGAGGCCGCCGCGAAAGCGTCTATCGTACGCACGCAGGAGTTGATGGTCGTCTTGGTGTCGTCAAGCACTGTCGCCAGCGAAACGGCTTCATCATCCGTGAGCGTTGCAGCGATCTCGTTGCCCTGCTTCATTATCGCGTTGACGACGACCTCGAGATACGCCTCACTGACGGTGCGGCGCACGGAGTCTACCGCCGTGTCGGTTATCTTGGTGGCGACGGCGTTTTTCTTCGCGTTCTCGTAATAGGTCAGGGAGGGCTTGCCGGTCCACTTCGTGAGCATGTTGAACATCTTATAGGAGAAGTCCGCATCGATAACGACCGAGGCGTAGTATTCCCCGCTGTAGACTCCGTCGATGGCCTGCTGTGACGAGTCGCAGACGACCCAGTTTATCGAGGTCGCCTCGCGCAGATCATCCACGATGTTCTGCCCCATGTTGACATACTCGCCGTCCTCAATGCAGCCCTCATCACCGGAGTACAGGCCGATGGATATGTTGCCCGTATTCCCGTAGGGATCCCAGTTGGAGTATATGTTCAGCCAGGCATAGAGGCTGGGCAGTATGGTTATCGCCACAGCGACCGCCATCGCAAAAAAGCAGCGGCTGAGCGATTTTATATCGGTTTTGAAAACCGTCCAGATGTTGCGCATAATTCCTCCGTATTCCCATAAAAACTAATAGAATACATAAAAATGACATCGTACACTACATTATATAACGTGGTCGACGCTAAATCAAGAGACAGAGCGGCACGGAATGCCTTAAATTAAACAAAGTCCGGCCATCGCCCGAGTTCACAGTATGCCGCAAAAGATTAAGGAATTAATTAAGAAAGCTTTAATAAATATAACAGACTGTGCATCACACGCAAATTGACCGGATCAGGCGCGGTGCACCGCGCCTGATCCGAACATTTTGTTGTAAAAAGTCCGGAAATATGATATCCTATAAAATACTGTAATTATGTCTATCGTTATGCCTATTGGAAGGAAGGGTCGTGCCTTGTACCGCAGATATGTAAAAAGACTGCTCGATATAATCCTCTCCGCCGCCGGCACGGTGGTGCTCTCTCCGCTGTTTCTCATTATTGCCGCGGCGATAATGATCGAGGATCCAGGTCCTGTGTTCTTCCGCCAGAAGCGCATCGGCATACATAAGACGACCTTCAATATTATGAAATTCCGCTCCATGCGCGTCGATACCCCGCGCGATATGCCCACGCATCTGCTCAGCGATCCGCAGCGCTGGATCACGAAGATCGGCGGCTTCCTGCGAAAGACGAGCCTTGACGAGCTTCCGCAGATCCTCCAGATACTCTCCGGAAAAATGAGCATCGTCGGCCCGCGCCCCGCACTATGGAACCAGTACGACCTTATTGCCGAGCGCGATAAGTACGGCGCGAACGACGTCACCCCCGGCCTCACCGGCTGGGCGCAGGTCATGGGGCGCGATGAGCTCGAAATAGAGGACAAGGCGCGCTATGACGGGGAGTATGCCCAGAACATCAGCTTTGCCTTTGACGTGAAAATTTTCTTTATGACCATCGGCAGCGTCCTGCGCCATAAGGGCGTTGTCGAGGGCGGCACAGGAGAAATGAAAAAGGAGAAAAAACAATGATCGCTGTCACCGGCATCACCGGCCATTCCGGCAAGTTCTTCCTCAAGCAGCTTGTTGATAATAATTATCCCGGCGCTCTGCGCTGCCTTGTGCGCGAAAGCTCCGATACCTCCGCGCTCGACGCTTCGGGGCTCAATATAGAGAAGTTCCGCGGAAGCATCGATTCCGACGCCGACCTTGAGCGTTTTGTCAGCGGCGCGGATACCGTCGTGCATATCGCCGGTATTATGAAGACCCCGCGCCTGCTTGCCGCGATAGAGCGTGCCGGCGGCGTGAAGCATGTCGTCCTTGTGCACACCACCGGTATTTACTCAAAATATAAAATGGCTTCTGCCGGGTACAAAGCCGTTGAGGAGGATATGCAGCAGTACCTTGACCGCGGCATGAACATCACCATCATTCGCCCCACGATGATCTTCGGCGACCTGTGCGACCATAACATTTCAAAGTTCATCCGTATGGTCGATAAGCTCCCCATCATGCCGGAGATCGACCACGGCACCGGCCCCATCCAGCCCGTGAACGCGCGCGACCTCGGCCAGGCCTATTATAAGGCCGCCATGCATGAGCAGCTGCCGCAGCTTGAGTATATCTGCTCGGGCGAGCGCCCGCTCACGGTGCATGAGCTTTGCGCGCTGATAGGGGAGTATCTCGGGAAAAAGACGCGCTTTGTGAGCTTTCACATGGGCTTCGGCGTTTTTCTTGCCAAGGTGCTCAAGGCTGTGACCTTCGGGAAGAAGGACTATGTCGAAAAAATGCTGCGTCTCGGCGAGGACCGCAGCTTCAGCCATGAAGCTGCTTCGCGGGATTTCGGATATGTGCCCGACAGCTTCAATGACGGACTCAAACGGGAAGTCGAGGAATACATGAAGCATGGAAAGTAAGAAGATACTTATCCTTTCAAACCATTTTATCACTCTCTATAACTTCCGGCGGGAGCTTATCGCCCGCCTCATTTCGCACGGCCATAAGGTCTATATCTCCATGCCCGAGGATGAGCGCAATGAGTATTTCGCGCAGCTCGGCTGTGAGATCATCGTCACGCCCATGTCCCGCCGCGGCATGAACCCCGCGCAGGATATATCCCTGCTGCACCGGTATAAGCGCATCATGCGCGAGGTGCAGCCTGATATCATTTTCAGCTATACCATAAAGCCGAATATCTACGGCACTATGGCCTCGAACGCCCTGCACTATAAGCAGGTCTGCAACGTCACCGGCACCGGCGCGACTTTCCTGCACGAGAACCTGCTTGCAAAGTTGGTGCGCGTGCTCTACCGCCATTCAATGAAATATGCCTATAAGGTCTTTTTCCAGAACTCCGGCGACCGGGACTATTTCGTCCGTCACCGTATGGTGCGCGATAACTGGGATATGCTCCCCGGCTCCGGTGTGAACCTTGAGCAGCACGCCTTTTCTCCCATGCCAGAGGGCGGCACTGTCGGCTTCATTTATATCGGCCGCGTCATGGCCGTCAAGGGCGTCGAGCAGTTTATGGACTGCGCCCGCGCCATACGCCGGGAGCACCCGGAGACGCGCTTTTACATGGCCGGCTTCATCGAGGAGGAGCGCTATAAGGCGCTCGTCGATGAGTATGTCAGGGATGGCTCGATAGAATACCTCGGCTTCCGCAAGGATATAGACGAGTGGATAAAAAAGTGCTGCTGCACCGTCCTGCCCTCGCTCGGCGGTGAGGGTGTGCCGAACGTCCTGCTCGAGTCCGCCGCCTCTGGCCGCGCCTGCATCGCGACGCGCATCCCCGGCTCTGTCGACACGATAGGCGACGGCGTTACCGGCTATCTCTATACCCCCGGCAGCACCGGGGAGCTTATCTCCTGTGTCGAAAAATTTCTCTTGCTCTCTCCCGCCGAGCGTGCCGCGATGGGCCGTGCTGGCAGAGCCAAGATGGAAAGGGAATTTGACCGCGAGATCGTCATCGATAAATATATCAGGGAGGTCGAGCAATGAACAGATATCTCCGTGCCCTTGTTGTTGTGCCTGTCGGCGCACTGAAGATGGGCTTTGCAAAGCTTTTTCATCCAAAGTCCTTTCATGGCCCTGCCCTCTGCATGGTCTCCCCGCACAGTGAGATCACGCTTGACGGCGGAAAGCTGACCATCGGCTCGGGCTTCAAGATGCGCGACGGTGCAAAGCTCCGTGTGCGAAAGGGAGCCGAGTGCGTCCTTGGCAAAAACGTCTCCCTCAACTCCAATGATATGATCGTCTGCCATGAGAAGATCATCCTCGGCGATAATATCCAGCTCTCGCCGAACGTGCAGATATACGACCATGACCATGACTACCGTGCCGAGGGCGGGCTTGCCGCGATGAAGTATAAGACCGCGCCCGTCGAGATCGGCAATAACGTCTGGATCGGCGCAAACTGCGTCATCCTGCGCGGCACGAAGATCGGCGATAACTGCGTCGTCGCTGCCGGCAGCGTCATAAAGGGCGAGTTCCCGGCCAATACCCTTATCTATCAGAAGCGCGATACCGAGGTAAAGACACGGGAGGTGGGCGTCTGATGGTGCGCATCCTGCAAATGATCGGCAGCCTGAACGTCGGCGGCTCGCAGACGATGATCCTGAACCTTTATCGCAACATCGACCGCGAGAAGATACAGTTCGATTTTGTGCTCGACCATCCCGATGAGCGGTACTTTGCCGCCGATGCCGAGGCTCTCGGCGCGCGGATATATAACCTGCCGGGCTTTACCGGCTTTAATGCCCACGAGGTCAAAACGGCGTGGGATGCTTTTCTTACCGAGCACCCGGAGTATAAGGTGCTCCATTCCCATGTCCGCAGCTATGCCTCGCTCTATCTGCCCGTTGCCAAAAAGCACGGGCTCAAGACCATCATCCACAGCCATAATACCTCGAACGGCCCCGGTGTCTCTTCTGTCGTGAAGCAACTCATGCAGAGGCCTTTGAGAGATCAGGCGGATGTGCTCATGGCCTGCTCGCGTGAAGCGGGGGAGTGGCTTTTCGGCAAGGAGGCCTGCGAACGGGATAATTATATTTTTCTGCCGAACGCCGTTGATACCCGGCGCTTCCGCCTGCCTGAGAGCGTGCGCGAGAAGTACCGCGCGGAGCTTAAGATGACGGATAAGCTCGTCATCGGCCATGTCGGCCGCTTCCAGCCCGCAAAGAACCAGTCCTTCCTGCTCGATGCGTTCAAGCTTGTGCATGATAGAAAACCTGACAGCGCTCTTCTCCTCGTCGGGGACGGAGACCTTCGCGCCCGGTGCGAGGAAAAGACCGCCGCGCTTGGCCTTTCGGACAGCGTCATCTTCACCGGCAACCGCAGCGACGTGCCGGAGCTTTTGCAGGCGATGGATGTTTTTGCTTTCCCCTCCGTGTGGGAGGGCTTGCCCGTCACGCTTATCGAGGCGCAGGCCGCGGGGCTTCCGTGCTATGTGTCCTCAAACGTCAGCGCTGACGCCGACGTCTCCCCGCTGATCGAGCACCTGCCGATAGGCGATGCCGCCATTTGGGCGGATAAGCTGCTGAACGCCCCGCCGCGCCGCGATGTGACGGAGTATATAGTCCGCGCCGGCTTCGATGCGCGCACATCTGCCGAGAAAATGACGGAGCTTTATCTCCGCCTTGCCGGAGAAAAGTGAATATCCAGTACTGCTTTAATATAAAAGCGAAGTGATTACCAAAAATGAAAGTCAATAAAAACACACTGATGTTTTACATAAATGCCATCCACGGCGGCGGAGCAGAGCGGGTCATTCTACAATTGGCCTATCGTTTTGCTCAGGCGGGGTACCGCAGCATCCTTGTCACCTCCTTTGTCGATGAGCATGAGTACCCAGTCCCGGAGGGAGTGGAGCGCGTTTCGATAGAAAATGAGCAGATCATCCAGTCCCGGCTAAAGAGAAATTTGTCCCGGATAAAGGCTCTGTGTGCTCTTTGCAGAAAGGAGCGGCCGGCGGCCCTCATTTCCTTCATGGCTGAGCCGAATTTCAGGTCAATATTGGCCACTTTCGGTCTTCCGACCAAGTGCATCGTCTCCGTCAGGAACGACCCGGAGAAGGAATACGCCGGGCGTCTCGGCCGCCTTGTTGGAAAGCTCCTGCTCCCGATGGCGGACGGCTGCGTCTTCCAGACCGAGCAGGCCAGGGCGTGGTTCCCGAAGCGTCTGCAAAAGAAAGCCGCTATTATAATGAATCAGGTGGACGGCCGCTTTTTTGAAACGGAGCTGTCGCCGGAGCGCCGCGGCATCGTCACCGCTGGACGCTTAAATGTGCAGAAAAATCAGGCGCTTCTTATAAAAGCCTATAGTAAAATAGCCCCAAAGGTTCAGGACGATCTGTTTATCTACGGCGTCGGAGAGCTGCGCGAGGAGCTTCTTGCGCTCGCTGCGTCGCTTGGAATATCGGAGCGTGTACACCTGCCCGGCGCGTCGGGCAATATGCCCGAGACGCTCAGCCGTGCAAGACTGTTTGTTCTGCCCTCGGACTATGAGGGCATGCCGAATGCCCTGCTCGAAGCGCTTGCGATGGGGCTTCCCTGCATCGCGACAGACTGCCCCTGCGGCGGACCTGCCATGGTCATTGACCAAGGGCGCAACGGCTGGCTTATCCCCGTCGGGGATGAGACGGCGCTTGCCGCAAGGATGCTATGGGCACTGCGCAGTCCGGAGCGCTGCGATACTGTCGGAAACGCCGCGCGTCTGCGCGCGGAAGCCTTCAGACCGGAGAATATCTTTTCCCTCTGGAAGAACTATGTTGAAGGAATAATTGCGAAAAGAGGCTGAAATATGAGCATTGCAGGATTAAAATACTATCTTTCAAGCCAAGCGAATATGTTTGATTTTTTTGCCAGCCGCAATATGCTCAACTGGATGTCGGACGAGGCCTTTCTTAAAAGAAAGTTCAAGCTGAGGATGGGCTATGAGCTTGATTTAGATAACCCAAAGACCTTTAACGAAAAGCTCCAGTGGCTGAAGCTCTATGACCGCAACCCCTTGTATACCAAGCTTGTCGACAAATATGAGGTCAGAAAATATATCGCCGAAAAGATAGGCGAGGAGTATCTTATCCCCCTTGTCGGCGGCCCGTGGAACAGCCCGGATGAGATAGATTTTGACGCGCTGCCCGATCAGTTTGTTCTCAAATGCACCCATGACAGCGGCGGCGTTATTATCTGCAAGGATAAGTCAGCGCTCGATATCCCCGCCGCGAAGGCGAAGCTTGCGAAGCGCCTCAAGCGCAACTTTTATTGGATGAACCGCGAGTGGCCGTATAAGGACGTGCCGCCCAGAATTATCGCAGAGAAGTACATGGAGGATGAGACCGGAGAGCTGCGGGATTTCAAGACACTTTGCTTTAACGGAATAGCAAAAATGATAGAGCTTCATTCCGGAAGATTTGAAAAGCATACGCAGGATTTCTATGATGCACAGTGGAAAAGACTGGACATATTTCAAGGGACTCCAATGGCCGATGAACCCACTCCGGGGCCGGATTTTCTTGACGATATGCTGAAAATGTCAAACGAGATATCCAAGAAGTTCCCTCATATCCGTGTCGATTGGTACGGAATAGAAGGGAAGCTATATCTGGGAGAGCTGACAATGTATGACGGAAGCGGCTTGAGCGCATTCACCCCTGAGGAGTGGGATTCTAAGCTTGGCAGCTGGATAGAACTTCCACACACACACACACACACACACACGGGCTGGCTCCTGATGTATGATGGCGGCGCGCTGTGGATTCATCAAGAGTTCAAAGCGGAGCAACCCGAACTGAAGGATTATAAGTTTTTCTGCTTCAATGGTGCGCCTAAAATGATGTATATATCAAGAGATGCGGCAGCTGCCGCAACAACCGACTTCTTTGACATGGACTTCAATCCGCTTCCGATCCGCATGAAGGATCCAAACTCTGAGATATTGCCGGCAAAACCGGATCGTTTTGAAGAAATGCGGCGGATAGCTTCAGTGCTGTCTGAGGGTATTCCTCATGTTCGGACAGACTTTTATTGCGCAAACAGCAAAATCTATTTCGGTGAACTGACTTTCTTTCATAATGGTGGTTTTACAGGAATCAAGCCAGCAGAATGGAATTACAAGGTTGGCAGTTGGATAAAACTCCCCGGGAAAGAGTAATGGGTTATGAACAATAACATCAAATTCAGCATCATGACGCCGGTGTACAAGGTGGAGCGGTATCTGCCGGAGTGCATCGAGTCGGTGCTGGGACAGACATACGGGAATTTTGAATTTATATTGGTGGACGATGGGTCACCTGACCACAGCGGCGAGATATGCGACGAGTACGCAAAAAAAGACAGCCGCATCCGCGTGTTCCATAAGCCCAACGGCGGCCTTATGCACACCCGCCGCTACGCGCTTGAGCGCGCGCAGGGGGACTATTATGTATTTCTTGACTCGGACGATTACCTGAGCCTCGACACGCTGGAAACACTCAGCCGGTACATAAGCGAAACCGGAGTCGACTGCGTCATCTACGGCTTTGAGTGGCTGCGCCCGGAGGGAACGTCACATATTAAGTGCTCTTCTTATGACTGCGGCCGTGTCATAACCGATAAGCGGGAGCTATATAATATCGTCTTTAACGATGAAGCCTATAACTCACTCTGCCGCAAGTGCGCAAAGGCTTCATGCTTTGACGGGCGCGATCACAGCGCGCGGTATCATATCAGGAACGGCGAGGATCTTGTCCAGTCGCTGGAGATCATTGAGAATGCGCGCAGCGCTGTGTTCATTCCCGAGATGCTATATCGCTACCGATATAATCCGAAAAGCATCACGCATTCCAAAGAGTTTGACAATTACAGTGCCGATTTTGAAGTGAACGAAATGGTGCTTGAGTTTCTGAAACGCACCGATGTGCTTAGCTCCGGGGACTTTGACCGGCTCAGAAACAGCAGTCTTGATAAAACGGCTGTTGAGATAAAGCGTATATGCCGCTATGCCTCTACAAGAGAGTACAAACGCTCTGCGATAGCGTCAATCAGGGAAAGCGCGTTTTATGCAGAGTTTCTCAAAGATGGCTACCGGCCTGTCGCTCTGCTTCCGGGACAGTATCAGCCAGACGCGCTGCGGAGAGTGCTCAACAGGCTCACTGCAAAGCTTCTCAAGAAGCGCCGGTATGATGCGATAATAAATATCAACACCCTTCTTTACTGCGCGGCGAAAGCTGTGGGAGCAAGGTGACAGCGAAGGTCAGGGCATGAACAAGGCAAAAGTTATAAAATCACTTATATACAAATTCATAGAGCGCTTTTCGGTCAAGAGCATAGGGCTCGTGATAAGCATAATCCAGGCTCGTCTGCTTGCACCGGAGGTGTTCGGGCAGCTTTCGCTGCTGCTGGTATTTACCGATCTCTCGCTGACGGTCGTTGACGGCGGGCTGAACTCGGCGCTCGTGCAGAGCAAGGAGGTCAAGGAGCGGGATTACTCGACGGTGTTTATAATAACGCTGGGGCTCACGGCGGTGATGATAGTGCTGCTGTACTTCGCAGCGCCGCTTATCGCCGGCTACTATCAAAGCCCGGCGCTTATAATGCCGCTGCGCTTTTACTCGCTGTCGATGTTCTTCAGCGCGTTCAACTCGATACAGGTCGCGCGTATGCAGCGGGAGATGCGCTTTCGCGAGATGATGTATTGCAGCCTTGCCGCGACGCTGACTGCCGGTACGCTCGGCATAGCGATGGCGTATAAGGGCGCGGGGCTCTGGGCGCTGGTGGGTTACTATTTCTCCCATATCGCGGTGACCTGCATCGCCATGTTCTGCACGGACAGATGGATCCCGCGCGGGAAGTTCTCAAAGGACAGCGCAAAGCGGCTCTACGGCTTCGGGATAAAGATGCTTGCCTCGTCGATGATAACGACGATATATAACGACATCCGCCCGCTGATAATCGGCAAAAAGTTTTCGACCGCCGACCTCGGCTATTACGAGCGCGGGCAGCGCTTCTCGACGACGGTGTCGCGCAACCTCGATACGGCGGTGCAGTCGGTCATGTTCCCGGTCATGGCACAGGCACAGGACGATAAAAAGCAGGTGCGCGCAATGCTCAGGCGCGCGCAGACAATGGGCGAGTTCGTGATCTTCCCGGCGATGGTCGGTATGTCCGCCGTGGCGGAGCCGATGGTGCGCCTGCTGCTGACGGAAAAATGGATGCCCTGCGTCATATTTGTGCAGGTACTGTGCATCGCAGAAATGCAGACGCCGATAACTTCGGCAAACCTCGTGGCCGTAAAGGCTTTGGGGCGCAGCGATATCCTGATGAAGCAGGAGCTCCTGCGCAGGACGCTGATGATAATCGTGCTGCTCATAACGGTGTTCGTTTTCAACTCAGTCGAGGCGATCGCCTACGGCTTCCTGTTCAGCGCGTGGCTGGATGCGATCATCACCTCCATGCCGGTGAAGCAGCTGCTGGACTACGGCTTTGCCGATCAGGCAAAGGATATGTGGCGCTGCGCGCTGGCGGCGGTGATAATGGGCGCGGCCGTGGCGGCGCTCAACCTGCTGAACATACCGGACGCGGCGAAGCTTGCAGTACAGATAATTACCGGCGCGGCGGTGTACGCCGCAGCCTGCGCCGCACTCAAGGTCGAAAGCTTTACTTATGTCCTGAATATGCTGAAGAAGCACAAGGACGCCAAGAAAGCGAGCAGCCCGGACGCCGAGTGAAACTCAAAAGGAAAAACGCATGAAGAAATTCGGAGTATGGATACTGAAAGCGATAGCCGGGGGCGTGATCGCGCTGCTGGCGCTCAACGCTTTCGCTATGCTTTACTATAATGTCCCGGTACACTACACGAACCCGGACGGCGCAACGGAATATAAATGGGAGACCTCCACCTTTTACAGCAAGGGCACAGAGGGCTTCGCTTGGGGCGTGACCAATAACGACGGCTTCAATAACCTCCGGGACTATACGCCGGGGGAGAGGATAGACATCCTGCTGATGGGCTCATCGCACATCGAGGGCTTCAACGTCGCGCAGGATGAAAACGCCGGGGCGGTACTGAACACGCTCTTTGACGGCGAGAAGTACACCTACAACATCGGCACTGCGGGGCACACGATGCTTTACTGCATGAAGCATCTGGCCGCGGCTCTGGATACGTATGAGCCGGGCGGATATGTCGTCATCGAGACGAACACAGTGGACTTTGCACCGGAGGATATTGACGCGGTTCTGAGCGGGACTCTGGCGGATATCCCGTCGCAGTCCGGGGCGCTCGTAACGCTCATGCAGAAGCTGCCGTACCTGCGCCTGCTCTATACCGTGCAGTTCAAGGGAATGGCCGGGGCTGCGGACGCTGATGACACGGAAGCCGCGGAAGCACCGGCGGCACTGCGTGAGCCTGCCGCAGCGCTCTCCCCGCTGCTTGGGATGGCGGCGGATATATGCAGCGCGCGGGGGGTGCAGCCGATCATAGTCTTTGACCCGACAGTGTATGTTGACGGGCAGGGGAAGGCCTATACCGAGACGGACGCCGGATGCCTTGCGGCGTTTGAGAGCGTCTGCGCGGAGCATGGCATCGTCTTTGTCGACCTGACGGATGCGTATACCGGCAAATATGCCGAGAGCTGTCAACTGCCCTACGGCTTTGCCAACACAACGCCGGGGGCGGGGCATATGAACAGGGTCGGGCACAGGCTGTTCGCACAGGAGGTATATGAGACGATAAAGGCATTGGAGGAGAAACAGGATGGCATTTAACAGTCTGGGCTTCCTTGCCTTTTTTGCCGCGGTCTGCGCAGCTCTTTCGCTGACGAATATTCCAGCGGTGAAGCGCGCCCTCGGAGATAAGCTTTTTGGCGCGCGCCATGTGCTGCTCATTGCGGCGAACTATGTATTTTACGCGAGCTGGAACTGGAAGTGCTGCTTTCTGCTGCTCGCGCTCACCGTGATCGCCTATGTGAGCGCCGCCAACTGCCGCCGCAGCCGCTTCGCGCTGCATGCGGGCGTTGTGCTGCCGCTCGTGATCCTCGGTGTGTTCAAGTATTTCAATTTCTTCGTCGGCTCCTTCTGTGAGCTTTTCGGCCTTGCGGAGCCGGGAGCGCTGAAGCTGCTGCTGCCGGTCGGCATTTCGTTCTACACCTTCCAGACGCTCAGCTATATTATCGACGTCCACCGCGGGAAGGTCGAGGCGGAGAGAAGCCCTATAAAGCTTGCGCTTTATATCTCGTTTTTCCCGCAGCTCGTCTCCGGACCGATCGTGAAGGCGGGGGAGTTTCTGCCGCAGCTCTGTGAGGACAGGAACGTCTCCCTTGTAAATCTCGAAAAGGGTGTGCAGATATTCCTGTTCGGCCTTTTCAAAAAGGTAGTTATCGCGGATAATATCGCTGTTTTCGTAAACGCGGTGTATTCTAACCCCGTGCAGTTCGGCGGCGGAACGGTGCTGCTGGCCGTCGTGGGGTACTCGATACAGCTCTATTGCGACTTCTCCGGTTATTCCGACATGGCCGTCGGCTGTGCGCGCGGCCTTGGCTATGAGCTGCCGAGAAATTTCAATATGCCGTATCTCTCCCGCAGCGTCAAGGAGTTCTGGAAGCGCTGGCACATCAGCCTTTCAACGTGGCTGATGGAGTACCTGTACATACCGCTCGGCGGCAACAGAAAGGGCAAAGTCAGGAATTATGTAAACCTAATGCTGACGATGGTCATAGGCGGCCTGTGGCATGGCGCGGCATGGACCTTCGTCGTGTGGGGCGCTCTGCACGGGCTTGCGCTCTGCACGCACAGGCTGTGGAGCGCATGGCGCGCAAAAAGCGGGACAGTGGGGGAGAGCCGGGTGTACACGGCGCTGTCCATATTGCTCACCTTCTGCTTTGTCAGCTTCTGCTGGGTGTTCTTCCGCGCGGACAGCTTCGGCACCGCGATGCAGATACTCACGGCGGTGTTCACATGGCAGCGCGGCATGACGCACATCAGCAGCTGGACTTTGTTCGGCGTCCTCGTCACCGCCGCGGCGATGGCGATAGCCTGCATCAGAAGCCGGAAGCTCGGGACAAAGCCGGAGGGGTACTATCCGCTTGTCAGTCTCAGCAGCGTATGGGGGATGGCGCTGTTCTTCGCCGCCATCGGGCTCACGCTCGTGCTTGCCTACACGGGCGAGACTCCGTTTATCTACGCACAGTTCTGAGTTTGAGACGGCGCTGCAAAATGCGGCGCCGTCTTTTATATATGACTGGAATAAAGCGGCAGTGCTTGTCATATGCTTATACGGGTGATGAAAGTGAAGCACAATATAAAGCTCAAGCAGCTCATCGCGGCCATTGCGCTTCCGCTGGCAGTCGGCGGGCTTGCCGCGTTTCTCACAAAGGACGGCATGAAGCTGTTCGAGACTATGGCGAAGCCGCCGCTCGCGCCGCCGCAATGGCTCTTTCCCGTTGCATGGACGGCGCTGTATATTCTTATGGGCGTCGCGTCGTATCTTATCTGGACGGCGCATGTGTCCGAGGCGCGCAGAGAACGTGCGCTGACGGTGTACGCCCTGCAGCTTGCCGCGAATTTCCTGTGGCCGGTGCTGTTCTTTACGCTTGGGCTGTACTTTGTGTCGTTCCTGTGGCTCATTGTGCTGTGGGTGATGATACTGATCTGCACTGTGCTGTTTCACTATATTTCCAAAACCGCGGGAAAGCTCATGCTCCCGTACATTATATGGACGGCTTTTGCCGGGTATCTGAACCTCGGTATATGGCTCTTAAACCGATGATATAAAGACCCGGAGCCTGTGACTTGTCACGGGCTCCGGGTCTTATTTTTGCTTCTACGCAAGGTGCTTATTTGTCAAGATAATTCCTGACCAGCTCCTGCATAAGCTCGTCCCTGTCGATACGGCAGATGAGCGTACGAGCGTTGTTGTAATTGGTGATATAGGTAGGATCCTCCGAGAGAATGTAGCCGACGATCTGATTTATGGGGTTATATCCTTTCACCATGAGGGAGTTATACACGGACGATAAAATCTCTCTCATCTCGGTCTTACTGTCCAGCGCTGTAAACTTACGGGTTGAATCTTCCATGATTTTCCCCTCCTTTTCTCTTTCTTCTTGGCTACATTATAACAGAAAACGCAGTCAAGTAAAGTCGAAAGCGGGTGAAAATTCGTTAAGAATTATTAAATTTTTGAGCGCGCCGCATACATATGC
>OGZA01000518.1_pt1 | contig 28967 bp, 19 predicted proteins | sample 1576591 | NCBI WGS metagenome assembly OGZA01 (sample SAMEA3541565, study PRJEB24748) | human gut metagenome | biome: human gut; feature: human-associated habitat; material: faeces | place: China | collected 2012
TTCTTCTTTCAGCTCCTTCACCAGCTGCATGCCGTAAAGGATTGCGTCGGCAGCCTGTTCCCTTGTCATCGCCGGACCTTTTGTGATGTCCTGAGTTCCATAGGCGATTTTGTGGATGCGAAGTCCCTTTCCCGAGACATCCCTTGCCACACCGATATCGACCGGAATCACATCCGCGCCGGCAGCCCGCGCCATTGCACAGACACTGGTCTGACCAGAACAGAAATTTTCGGTGACGATTGCGGTCACTTCCTGTCCGCTCTGGGTCACGCCCTGTGCGACAACGCCGTTGTCCGCGCAGAAAGCAGCGACGCATTTTTTGTTGAGCACCACCTGTGGTGTTTTCTGGATACCTGCAATTGCAACAATGGCATCCTCCAAAAGACCCAGACTGTGCAGCGGATGGGCAATAGAATCCCATCTCTTTTTCGCAATCTCAATTGCCTTCTGGTCAACCGGTTTGATCTCCTTTATTTTTTCGGCAAGCTCCTGTTCCAGCTCATCCATTTTTTCTGCCTTCCTTCTGTTTTTGATATGTCAAGCATTTTTCCAAGAATCGTTTTGCCATTTCAGGCTGAGAATAAAAATACAGGTGCGGATAACCACCCACAAAATGATCGTTTGCCACGATACATTCCCAGTTTGCCTTGCGCATCGGCTTTTGCGCGTGGAAGCTGCTTCCGGTATTTTCGCTGTCCCAGTAGTGGAACTCGTGCGCGCGGATGCGTGTGCCGCGCGGCCCGTAGAGCCCGTCGCGTTGGGAAGTAAGCTCCACGTCACGTGCAGAAAATCAGTAAAGCCGAATCCTTTTTCAATAGCGCCATTATAAAGCATAAATAATGGCTTCTGCAAAATAAATATCAGTAAGACCGTAAAGAAATACAGGCTGATATAAGCAATCCGTTTCTTCATATCCTTAATAAATTATTATAGATATCTTTATTTCCGCCCGAAGTCTGCGGGAACCTCTCCCCACCGGTCGGTCTCCCATTTCAACAAGGGAGTGGTATAAGCATTATTTTTCAACCAATTCTCGGCCCGCTCTATCATCTGAAATAGTTCCTCGGTCTTTGGCGTACGTTCGAGCTTGGTCTTGCATTTTTTCTGTTTCACCCAACTCAGGGCATTCCGGCTATCTGAGTAAACAGGCATCAAGATGTTTTTTTGCTTCATCAATGCCAATGCATGCACAATGGCAAGAAACTCACCGATATTGTTGGTTCCATATACAGGACCGAAATGAAAAATTTCCTGTCCGGTAAGAAGATAAACCCCACGATATTCCATAGGACCGGGATTTCCGCTGCAAGCGGCATCGACAGCCAAACAATTCATATCAAAGTTCTCGGGAAGTTGCCGGGGAGTTTCTTCTTTCTTCACCGCATTCTTTCCCACATAATGGAACGCAGAGGAAGCAAATGCCTGTTCTGCTTCTTCCCGGGTGTCAAAGGATTTGTAGAGTGCACCTTCATAACCCTTAATCTGTAACTGGCAATCAGTCCAGGAATGATATACCCCCGGACTGACTCCTTTCCATACTACATAGTATTTTTGTTTTTTTGCCATCTGCTTTGAGATTACACCCTGCGTGTGAGCTGCTTACATGCGCTCCGGCACTTCAATACCCAACAGACCCATCGCACTCTTTACAATCTTACCCACATTGGCGCTCAATGCCAGACGGAAAATCTTAAGTGCTTCGTCTTCTTCACGCAAAATGCTGAAATCATGATAGAACTGATTATACTCCTTCACCAAATCGTATGTATAGTTGGCAATAATAGATGGGTTATAATCCGTACCTGCTTGCTTCACAACTGTCTTAAAGTCAGCCAACATCTGAATCAAGCCTTCTTCTTTTGTACTCAGTTGCAATCCTGCCGGAATCACTTCGGGAATAGCGATACCTGATTCGGCTGCTTTACGCAACACCGACCGGATACGGGCATAAGTATATTGGATGAAAGGTCCTGTATTGCCATTGAAATCAATGGATTCCTTCGGATTAAACGTCATGTTCTTACGTGCATCCACTTTCAGGATAAAATACTTCAAAGCTCCCAAGCCTACAATGCGGGCAATATCATCGGCTTCTTCTTTAGACAAGCCATCCAGCTTACCCAGCTCGGCTGAAGTTTCTTTCGCAGTCTCAATCATAGCTTCCATCAAATCATCGGCATCCACCACGGTTCCTTCACGGCTCTTCATCTTACCTTCCGGCAATTCTACCATACCGTATGAGAAATGAACCAATCCTTTGCCCCATTCAAAGCCCAGCTTATCAAGCAAGATGGACAATACCTGAAAATGATAATTCTGCTCATTTCCCACTACATATATCATCTTATCGATAGGATAGTCCTGAAAACGAAGTTTGGCAGTACCGATATCCTGAGTCATATACACCGAAGTTCCGTCTCCACGGAGCAGCAGCTTGTGATCCAATCCTTCCGCAGTAAGGTCGGCCCATACCGAATTGTCTTCTTTGCGATAGAAGAAGCCCTTTTCAAGACCTTCCATCACTTTATCCTTTCCTTCCAGATAAGTATTCGATTCGTAGTAAATCTTATCAAAACCAACCCCCATCATCTTATAGGTCTCATCAAAACCGGCATACACCCAATCATTCATCTTTTTCCAAAGCGCACGGATTTCGGGATCGTTAGCCTCCCACTTACGCAGCATTTCGCGGGCTTCCTGCATCAAAGGTGACTCAGCCTCAGCTTTTGCTTTAGCTTCTTCCTCGTTCATCCCTTCTGCCTGATATTGAGCCATCAGCTCTTTTACTTCCGCTTTGTAATGCTTGTCAAAAGCCACATAATAATCGCCAATCAGGTGGTCGCCTTTCTTGCCTGACGATTCGGGAGTTTCGCCATTACCATATTTCAGCCAAGCCAGCATAGACTTGCAGATATGGATTCCACGATCGTTCACAATATTGGTTTTCACCACCTTATTGCCATTTGCCGCCATTACATTTGCCAACGCATTACCCAACAGATTATTGCGGACGTGTCCCAAGTGTAAAGGCTTGTTCGTATTCGGAGAAGAATACTCAATCATCACCAGCGGAGAGTTTTCAGTAGCTTTCTCGATGCCATATTCCGGTTGAGCCTGAATGGAATTCAACAGCTCAATCCAGCAATCCGAGGCAATAGTCAGGTTCAAGAATCCTTTTACCGCATTATAAGCAGATATCAGCTCAGGAGCATTTTGGCACAAATATGCACCGATTTCCTGTGCAGTCTGTTCAGGGCCTTTCTTAGACATTTTCAAGAAAGGGAAAACAACCAAAGTGAGGTGTCCTTCAAACTCTTTCTTGGTCTTCTGGAGCTGTACCATTTTTGATGGTACTTCCTGTCCGTACAGCATGTTGATAGCGCTGATAATGGACGCGGTAAGTTTTTCTTCTATATTCATAGCGTGTAAGTACTTATTTGTTATTGAGTTGCAAAGATAAACATTTTAGATGAAATCTTTTCTATCATCCTCTATTTACTATACCAACGTTGATAAACCCGTTCAGTTCTTCTTCAAGCTTTCGGGAGATACCAACTTATAAAGCTTGTCGCTGGGACGTATCTTTTCGGGAACTTTAAATGAAACATGCTGACCTTTCCGCACCACATCTACCGGCTTCAAATCGACTCTTGCCTCATCCAATGTGAAGAATACGGCACCTGTGGTAGGCCCTGTTATCAACAACTTGTCACCCACCTTCATTTCGGCCGCCTCCACCAGAAACTCAGCCACACCGATATTGGAGAAGTATTTAATGCCTTTTCCCACATATACTTTACGTTCGGTGGCTTCGGAACCATAATTCCTGCTCCATTCACCCAATCGCTGTCCCAGATAATAACCATTCCAGAATCCGCGGTTAAAGACTGTTTTCAGGCGCTCATCCCACTTCTGTTTCTTTTCCTCTGTAAACGTACCTTCCAGATAAGAACGGATAGCATCTTTATAACATTCCACCACCGTGCGTACATACTCAGGGCCGCGGGCGCGCCCTTCAATCTTGAACACACGCACACCGGCCTCAATCATTTCATCCATGAAATGAATGGTCTTCAAGTCTTTGGGAGACATGATATATTTATTGTCTACTTCCAGCTCTATATCACTTTCTTTATCCTTCACTTCGTATGCACGGCGGCAAATCTGCATGCAAGCGCCACGATTGGCAGACGCATTCATCTCATGCAGACTGAGATAGCACTTGCCCGACACTGCCATGCATAACGCTCCGTGACAGAACATTTCTATCCGGACCGGCTCACCTTTCGGCCCTTTTATCTGTTCATTCCGGATAGTATCATAAATCACTTTCACCTGTTTCAGATTCAATTCACGTGCCAGCACCACCACATCGGCAAAGCGGGCATAGAATTTCAGAGCCTCTGCATTGCTGATATTCAACTGAGTGGAGAGATGTACCTCCTGTCCAATCTCATTACAATAAGCCATCACTGCAACATCGGCAGCAATCACAGCACTGATTCCGGCTTCTTTTGCCGCCTCCACAATTGTACGCATCAAGGCAATATCCTCGTCATAAATAATAGTATTGATGGTCAGATAACTCTTGATGGCATGCGCATCACAAATCTGCGCTATCTCGCGCAAATCATTAATAGTAAATGTATTGGCAGACCGGGCACGCATATTCAGGCTTTCAATACCAAAATAAATGGAGTCCGCACCTGCCTGTATAGCGGCAGCCAACGACTCACGCGAGCCGACAGGAGCCATTATTTCAAAGTCTTTTATAGAAGCTTTCATTATTCTTTTGATTAATATATGTGCAAAGGTAGGCTTTTTTCCGTATTTTTGCAGCCAAATAACTGTTAGAATATGAAAATACGCCATATAGACTTGGGAGAACACCCCGTTTTATTAGCTCCGATGGAGGATGTGACCGACCCGGCTTTCCGCCTGATGTGCAAAAAGTTCGGAGCTGACATGGTATATACTGAATTTGTATCGAGCGATGCACTGATACGCGCTGTCAGCAAGACTGCACAGAAACTGAGTATCAGCGATGAAGAACGCCCTGTAGCCATTCAGATTTATGGTAAAGATACGGAAACGATGGTCGAAGCTGCGAAGATCGTAGAGCAGGCGCAGCCCGATATTCTCGACATAAACTTCGGCTGCCCCGTGAAGAGAGTAGCAGGAAAAGGAGCAGGAGCAGGAATGCTGCAGAATATTCCGAAGATGCTGGAAATTACCCGTGCCGTAGTGGACGCAGTCAAAATACCTGTCACAGTAAAAACCCGTTTGGGATGGGACGCCAACAATAAAATCATTGTAGATCTGGCAGAACAACTACAGGATTGCGGCATTGCCGCACTGACCATTCACGGTAGAACCCGTGCGCAGATGTACACCGGAGAAGCAGACTGGACACTGATCGGAGAAGTAAAGAACAATCAAAGGATGCACATTCCTATCATTGGCAACGGAGATGTGACAACGCCCCAACGCTGCAAGGAGTGTTTTGACCGCTACGGAGTAGATGCCGTCATGATCGGTCGTGCCAGCTTCGGACGTCCCTGGATATTCAAGGAAGTAAAGCATTATCTGGAAACGGGGGAGGAATTGCCGCCACTCAGCTTTGAATGGTGTATGGAGGTACTTCGCCAGGAAGTGATTGACAGTGTGAATCTGCTTGATGAACGCAGGGGCATCTTGCACGTGCGCCGCCACTTGGCTGCCAGTCCGTTGTTCAAAGGGATTCCTAATTTTAAAGAGACTCGTATTGCCATGTTGCGGGCAGAAACGAAAGAAGAATTGTTCCGGATATTCGAAACAATTCCTGAAAAAGTAAATTCTCTTTTAGATTAGTTTTACTTAAACATCGGCTGCGCAAACCACTTCTTGAACATCCACGTCGCCACAACATACAACAAGAATGCAGAGAAGAAACCTACGATCGCATCGATAACGTAGTGTGCCTGAATATACACGGTAGCCCCGCAAAGCAGCATATAGAAAGGGATCAGACAGGCAAACAACTTCTTACTTCCACGCCATGCCATAATCATAAGAATGGTAGAAATACCGACATGCGAACTGGGGAAAGCTGCCGTAGGACGCTCTCCCACTTGCTGCGAACCTTCTACCAAACTGTAAAAGAAGCCATGTTGATAGCCCGGACCGGGAAGTAACTCCTGATTGTTATTGAAATAATCGCCGATAGCCGGGAAAATTCCTTTAGATACATTATCAAAACCTATAGCCGGGAAGTAGAACTGCGGCCCTGCTACCGGAACAAAGATATAAATCAGATAATAGATAAAGAAAGAAGTTACCAGTACAAACGACATCTTCTCAAACCATTCAAACTTATAGATAAAATAAAACACCGTCACAATGAGCATCATCGGATAATAAAAGAAATATCCCATATTGAATGCTTCACTGACCAAAAGATGCGGGAATGTATGACAGAACCAGATAGCAGGTTGCCCATTGAAGATAAACTGCTCGGTTATAGCAAACACATGGTCGAGATTCGGAAAGAACCGGTTAAACTCAAACGTATCCGGATACCAGTAGGAAAGCAGGCTCATCTGAATAGCAACACGTACAAACGCCGAAAACTTGCAAGGAGCCAACCGATAAAGATACATCAGCAGAAAAGTCATTGCAGCGATCATCGCCCTATCCAGCAACATGTGCCATGGATGATCCATTCGCTGAAACAGGAACAGAATCAATATGGAAGTCAACAGATTATAAATCAATGTAATCTTTTCCACAGCAAACAACCCTTTCCGGGTTTCTACCTTTTTAAATAAATCTAAAGCCATCCCTCGTTCTTATACCAGGCAACGGTCTCCTTTACGCCTTGTTCCAGATTATACTGGGGCGCAAAACCCAACTCTTTTACAGCCGGGGTAATGTCACATTGCCAATTGCGTTGTTTCATTATGTTATACTTATCAGAATTGAGCGTACTTGGTATCTTGTTCCACTTTGCCCAGGATTCAGCGAGCAAAGATACAACTTTCAACACAATTAACGGACATATCACCCGAATTACAAACGGATTACCCAATTCTTTCCGGATCAAGTCGGAAAAAGCACGGCTACGATACACCTGACCGTCTGCCAGGAAATAGGCACGGCGACATGCCCGCTTCTCGATACCAAGGAACACAGCCTGCACAATATCTTTCACATAAATAAATGTCAGATCCTGACGGCGGAAACCGACCGCAAAATCCGTATGTTGCTTGATAGACTTAGCCATCAGGTAATAATCTTTTTCACGCGGGCCATATACTCCTGTGGGGCGATAAATAACATAGGGGAATCCGGGAATACTTTGTAAATAAAGCTCGGCTTTGAGTTTGCTCAATCCGTAAGCGGTGTTGGGCAGGGGCGAATCTTCCTCTGTAATCGGTTGGTAAGTTTTCTCATGAACAGGACCGAACACACTCAGCGTACTGATATAAATAAACTGTTTCGGTATCATGTTCAGCTCGCGAAGAGTATCAACGAAATATTTCGTCTGCAAATAATTCACCCGGTCGAATTCCCGTTTATCGGTGCACTTGGTTACCCCGGCACAATGGATGATATAATCAAACTTATTATACGTTCCTTTGTGTCCGGAAAGTTGGGCACGTAGTTCATTGGGATGTGCAAAGTCCAGTTCAAGGATATGTATTTTGCGGTTTCGCAAATACTCCCGGCTACTGCTTGAACGGATTCCCGCCCACACACCAAACTTCCGCTTCAACGCTTCTTCCACGATGAAACTTCCGATAAATCCGCTGGCTCCTGTAATTAATATACTTTCCACCTGTCACTCTTTACGTTAAACAAATGTATTTAGTGCGATTAGGAATCACTATTTCAACGGTTCGACATGAATACCCACATGTGTACCCCTACCGAACATCTCTTTTAGCTTGTTCTCTATTTCCGTCGCTGTCCGGTGTGCCTCTTCCAAAGGAATCTTGCCATCCATACGCACATGTACTTCAATGGCACAATAACTCCCAATACGACGTGTACGCAAATGATGCGGTGAACTGACACCGGGAAATGACAGAATGGTCTCCTGTATCTGATTTTCCACCTCGACAGGCAACGATTTCTCCAGTAGTTCATCTACACAAGGTATGAGCAACCGGATAGAGACTTTCATAATAAAGAAGCTTACTATCACTGCCGCTATCGGATCGAGTACCCGCCAATGGGGACCCAACAAAATTGCGCCACCAATACCGATAGCTGTGCCAATGGAAGAAAGTGCATCACTCCGGTGATGCCACGCATTGGCAATCACTGCCTGTGAGTTCAATTTCTTTCCCTTAAATACTGTATAGCGATAAATAACTTCCTTTGAAACAATGGATATCAACGCTGCTGCCAGTGCCAGAATACCCGGTTCCTGCAAAGAACCTCCCTGCAAGAAACGATAAATGGACGATACACCGCTCCAAAGAATACCAAATCCCACAAACAGCAACAGAATACCGATAATAGCCGTAGCCAATGTCTCGTACTTTCCGTGCCCGTAATCGTGGCTTTCATCCTCGGGCTTGGCAGATATACGCACAAACAGAATCACTATAATATCAGTGACAAAGTCCGACAATGAATGAACCGCATCTGCCAGCATAGCAGCACTATGGCCGAAGAAAGCGGCAAAGAATTTGAATACAAGCAAGAGGAAATTTACAATACTACCCATCACAGTCACCCGGTAAATTCCTTTTTCCCGTTCAGTGTTTTGCTTGTCCAACGCTTGTTCCATTATCCAGCCGTTTTTTTATAAATCGTTGCAAATATAGTACATAAATCCGTTTGTTTCTGCAATTTACCGGTTATTTTCTACCAACAAAGAATATTTTGGGGATAGATTGAACGAGTGATAACAATTATTTGTTTACTTTGTAGGCGTGAGTTAGCTACAAGTTACAAGCTACGGGCTACAATTGCCATGCGGCTCGATGCTTATGTAGCAGTTTTTATACTTGTAACCTGTAGCTCGTAACTAAAAACTTTTAAATATATGGCTAAGAACAAAGAAAAGAAAGCCGGCAAACGGATGAAGAAAAAAGAACTCATCGCCGCGCTAATGGATTTTTTCCATTCAAAACCCGACGAAGTACTGTCTCTGAAATACATATTTGAACAACTTCATCTCACCACGCATCCCCTGAAGATGTTATGCAGGGATATCCTGAGTGACCTGTTGTTGGACGACTATATCACTGAAGTGGATAAAAGCAAGTATAAGCTGAACAACCACGGCGTAGAAATGGTGGGTACTTTCCAACGTAAAAGCAACGGAAAGAACTCTTTCATTCCTGAAGGTGGCGGCGATCCGATATTCGTTGCCGAACGTAACTCGGCACACGCTATGAACAATGACAAAGTACGCATCTCCTTCTATGCCAAACGTCGTGGACGTGAAGCCGAAGGGGAAGTTATCGAAATACTGGAACGTGCCAACGATACCTTTGTCGGTACATTGGAAGTAGGCAGTTCATACGCTTTCCTCGTAACGGAAAACCGTACACTTGCCAACGATATCTTTATCCCGAAAGAGAAGCTGAAAGGCGGGAAAACAGGTGATAAGGCCATCGTGAAAGTGGTGGAATGGCCTGACAAAGCCAAAAACCCCATCGGGCAAGTCATCGACATCCTGGGTAAAGCAGGTGACAATACCACCGAGATGCACGCTATCCTCGCCGAGTTTGGTTTACCTTACGTTTACCCTTCTTCCGTAGAAAAAGCTGCAGACAGAATCCCAGCCGAGATTTCCGTCGAAGAGATTGCCAAGCGCGAGGACTTCCGGAATGTAACTACTTTCACCATCGACCCGAAAGATGCCAAGGACTTCGACGATGCTCTCTCTATCCGTAAAATAAAGGATGGCTTGTGGGAAGTAGGTGTGCACATTGCTGATGTCACCCACTACGTCACCGAGGGCAGCATCATCGATAAGGAAGCTGAAAAGCGTGCCACATCTGTTTACCTGGTAGACCGTACCATCCCGATGCTTCCCGAACGCCTCTGTAACTTCATCTGTTCCCTGCGTCCCGATGAAGAGAAACTGGCATACTCGGTCATCTTTGAGATCAATGAAAAAGGAGATGTGAAGGATGCACGCGTGGTACATACGGTAATCAAGTCTGACCGCCGCTTTACTTACGAGGAAGCACAACAGGTGATTGAGACTAAAGAAGGTGACTTCAAGGAAGAAATCCTGATGCTAGATACCATTGCCAAGGCATTACGTCAAAAACGTTTCGTCTCCGGAGCCATCAACTTCGACCGCTACGAAGTGAAATTCGAGATAGACGCAAAAGGCAAACCCATCAGCGTTTACTTCAAAGTGTCCCAAGATGCCAATAAGCTGGTAGAAGAGTTCATGCTGCTTGCCAACCGTACCGTAGCCGAGAAGATCGGTCGCGTACCGAAAAACAAGAAAGCAAAGGTATTCCCTTATCGTATCCACGATCTTCCGGACCCGGAAAAGCTAGATAACCTGGCGCAATTCATTGCCCGATTCGGTTACAAGCTACGTACCAGCGGTACGAAGACGGATGTATCCAAGTCCATCAACCACTTACTGGATGATATTCAAGGGAAGAAAGAAGAGAACCTTATCGAAACCGTATCCATCCGTGCCATGCAGAAAGCGCGTTATTCCACGCATAACATCGGGCACTACGGATTGGCATTCGATTACTATACGCATTTCACCTCCCCCATCCGCCGGTTCCCGGATATGATGGTACACCGCCTGCTCACCAAATACCTAGCTGGCGGACGCAGTGTTTCCGAAACTAAGTACGAAGATCTCTGCGACCATTCCAGCAACATGGAGCAAATTGCAGCCAATGCCGAACGTGCTTCTGTGAAGTACAAACAGGTAGAGTTTATGACGGAACGTCTGGGACAGATATTCGACGGTGTAATCTCCGGTGTAACGGAGTGGGGGCTGTACGTAGAGTTGAACGAAAACAAATGTGAAGGTATGATACCTATCCGTGACCTCGATGATGATTACTATGAGTTCGACGAAAAGAACTACTGTCTGCGTGGACGCCGCAAGCACCGCACGTATAGTCTGGGAGATGCAATTACGATTAAAGTGGCACGCGCCAACCTGGAGAAGAAGCAACTGGACTTTGCTTTGGTAGACTAAATAATCTAAATAATGTATGAAGGTGCGGAATCCGTGCCTTCATACATTATTATTGTTTCTGCTTTACATATCCGGAAGGTGAAACCCCATACTCATTCTTGAAACATTGCCGGAAATAAGCCACGCTACTAAATCCCGTCATATAGGAAATCTCTGAAATTGTATATTCACCAGATATCAACATCTCCACACTTTTACGCATCTTTACCTTACGAATAAACTCATTGGCCGACATATCTGCCAAACCTTTAATCTTCCGATATAGGGTAGAATGACTCATACACATCTTATCTGCAATGAAAGCCACATCCATCTTCTCCATCTCTATGTTCTCCTCGATGATCTGCGTAATTTTCTGCATAAACTCATTATCCAGCCTGTTCAGTGAACTTACAGCTTGTTCCTGAGCAGGCTTTACATCGGCCAGTAATAATTGCGAAGCAATCTTCTTGCGTGTTTCCAGCAAGTTATTGATACAGCTATGCAGCAGTTTTGCACTGAATGGTTTCGTCAGATAAGCATCCGCACCCGAGGCATAGCCTTCCTCCTTGTCATGCAAAGAATCCTTGGCCGTCAGCAGGATAACCGGAATATGACTGGTACGCATATCCTCTTTTACTTTCTTACAAAGTTCCACTCCATCCATAATCGGCATCATGATGTCCGATACTATAACATTCGGAATCCGCGCTTGTGTCAATTCCCAACCTTCTTGTCCGTCTTTGGCAGTAATCACTTCATAAATATCAGCAAACGAACTTTTTATATACTCACGAATATCAGAGTTATCCTCCACCACGAGCACAATGGGACATCCGTCCAAAGCAGGATCCATTCCGCCCATATCCTCCGTTGGAATGGGCAGTTTTTTCACCTTGCTCTCCACATGAATTGCATTAGGATAAGTATTCTCCGTCAACAAACGCAAGATAAATGTGGTTCCCACTTCTGGTGTACTTTCCACCTTCAGCATACCTTCGTGCAAATCGGTAAGTCCTTTCACCAGTGCCAGACCAATACCTGAACCTGATGCCTGAAACTTACTTTTAGCCTGATAATAACGGTCGAAGATATGCGGTAATGCTTCCGGCTCGATACCATGCCCGGTATCTTTCACACTGATTTCCGTATATTTTATCTGCATTTCCTCTACCGAACGCAAGGTCAGTGTTATCTCTCCTTCCGAAGTATATTTGACGGCATTACTCAATAGATTATCCAATATGATAGTGACCATATCCGCATCATAGAACAGCTCGGCATCTTCGGTTTCAATATGAATATGGTAAGCCACCTTATTGTTGGGATTCAGCTCTTTATAACGCAGCCCGATTTCCTGTACCAGTTGTGCCAGATTTCCCCTTGCCACTGCCAGTTTCCGGTTTTGAGTCTCTGTTTTACGGAACTCCAGAATACGATTGATTAGATTCAGCAGGCGGGTAGCACTATCGTGGATGATACTGATCTTATTGGCATGCTTGGGAGATAGGGTACCATCACTCAACAGATCTTCCAATGGTCCCAGAATCAGCGTTAGCGGTGTACGCAACTCGTGCGTAATATTAGTATAGAAACGCAGCCTTTCATTGTTCAGTTCCAAGTCATTCTGACTTTTTCTGCGTTCCAGATCCAATGAACTTTCCAAGTCTATCTTATGCTTATAGAAATGAAGTAATCCATAGAGAGCCAGGACAAAGAGCAATACATAAACCAGTTTGGCATACCATGTGAGCCAAAACGGTGGCTGTATATGAATCACCAGCGAAGCCTCTTTCTCATCCCATTCCTGGTTGCGAATACGTGTCTTTACTTTAAAGACATACGTACCGGGAGAAATATTACGAAAAGTTACCTGATTCTCTCCTTGCGTGTTATACCAGGCTTTTTCTAACCCCTCCAGCATATAAGTAAATTCTACTTGCGGGCTTTGGGTATAGTCCAGCACATTGAAAGATATCTTGAATGTATTCTGATTATACGGTAAATTTATCTCCCCATCAGCAATAGGCATCGGCAATTCCTCGTCATGACTCTCTTTCATACGGTGATACGTACAAAAACGGGTAATGACAATAGAAGATACCTCACGGTTAGTAGGAATATCCTTGGGATTAAAATAACACGCACCATTCTGTGAACCAAAATACATGGTGCCATCAGAAGTCATGCAGGTAGATCCATTCATAAAATCACCCATAGGTACTCCGTCGTGATGGCTATAATTATAAAATACCTTCTTCGCCTCATCCAGTCGGGAGACTCCACCATTCGTACTGATCCATATTTGATGAAGCTTATCCTCAGTAATAGCACGCACCTGACTGTTTTCCAAGCCATTCCGTTCTTTAAAGACTTCATACTCGTCCGGATTGGCCGTATCATGGAAAATTGCCACTCCCTCACGCGTAGCAACTAATATCCTTTGTCGGGAATCCTGCATCATATGGTTGACGGCATTCGAGCAGAAACCATTTTCAACTACGAAATTATATATAAGCTTATTGTTCGGATCGAATACCGAAACACCTTTGCCGAATGTTCCTATCCACAGTTTATCTTCTTTATCCCTCAAGATACCATGTACCTTTGTATCCGGCAGCTGGCTTTGAATGAAACCTGCCATTTCCAGCTTTCCGTTTTCATAGATATAAAGTCCGCTCTCCGTCCCAACCCAGATACTCCCGTTTTTATCTTCATAGAAACAATGAACATTCAGGGTTTCCTCGTGAGACGTTTTACCGATACGGGTCATTTTCTTGTTTTGCGGATCATACAGAAGAATACCGTTCAGATAAGTCCCCATCCACAACCGGTCCTGAGAATCTTTGTATATAATATTAATATGAGTATTGGATTGAGTCTGATAAGAACGCAATAAGAAAGTATCTATCAGCTTATTCTTCTGAAAAACAGCAAACTCACCTTCGCCCCCAACCAATACTTTATCATCTTTTGCAAACAATCCCCAAACTTGTTTACTACTCTGTTTACCGTCTCTTTCCACTGTGTAGGGCAACATATTAAAAATGGGCTGTGCATAACTTATAAAATCGACTCCTCCCCGGTAATTCCCCAGCCAGATATTCCCGAAGCTATCTTGAAAAGCACATCTGGCATTAGGTCCCGACAAGCCGTGCACATCATTGGTAGCAGGTATATTCTGAAAATGTATATGGGTTGGTGAAGTAAATGCATTCTGTTGCATATCAAGTATACTGACACCACCCATATTGGTACAGATCCACAACCGTCCGTCCCTCATCTGTTTTATATCCAGCACCTGATTGGAAAGCAACGAGTTCTCATCGCCCGGAATATGCCTGAAAGTGGTGAACTTTTCGGTTGCAGGATTAAAGATGGAGAGTCCTTTATTCGTACCTACCCATATATTTCTTTGTTCATCTACACACAAGGCAACGACAAGTCCTCCCGGAAGGCTATCCGGATCATCGGAAACGTGCTGATACCTTTTTATTGTATGATCCTTTAATGAAACGACACTCATCCCCTTGCCATCATGACCTACATACAGATTTCCCCTGCCGTCATCACAGGCTATATAGTTTTTCAATCCGCCCAGTCCTTTCACATTGTGCTCATAGTAATGAGTGAATTTCCCGGTTTCGATATCATAATAATGGATACCTACATGATAGGTGGTAATCCACAACCCTTTTTTGTCGAAGGAAGGGATGATATTGGTAATATCATTGGTTGCAATAGTGCCATCTCCCGCCCTGTATACAGTGAACGTATCCGCATCACAATCGAACACACACAGGCCTTCACGTTGGGTACCTATCCACACTTTATTGTCGCGCGGATCGGCACACACACAGTTCAGTTCATTGGCACTCAGCTTCGAGGTATATTTTTTATAAACCGTAAACTGCCTGCCATCGAATTTATTCAGCCCGCCCTCGGTGGCAAACCACATGCATCCTTGTTTATCCTGGGTAATCCCCACCACGTAATTACTGGACAGCCCGTCTTCTACTCCCAGTCTTTTAATCGTATAGGGTTGTGCTTCTGATTTTGCAACCAAAAGAATAATCAGCCCCAGAAATAGCAGAGTGTTCTTCATTTGAATCTGTTTTATTTTAAAAGTAATAGCCTGGAACCTGTATATAGTTCCTTACGAAGTAGTCCCAAAGATGCACTAAAAATTCAACATAAACCAACCAATAATTCGTCTTGAACGATTTTTGTATTCTACTTGCCTATTTTTCTATCTATGGCTTTCCATTTAGCATCTAATTTTGCAATGACAAAAGTATAAAAACTAAAAAATCTAATATTAATGAAAAGAAGAAATTCTCCAAGTTTTTTAGGTAACCGGTCTCTCATTGAAGGAGCCGATTTATCCGGATTACTAATTTAATCACCTTATTTGGTCTAATAAAAAAAGAAAAACGATGAAAGAAAACTCGTTCAAAAGAAACCGGAAGGTCCTCACAGCCTTATTGCTTTGCACTGGTTTCATCGCAGCTCAGCCCCTCGCAGTAATGGCTGAAGACAGTGTAACTTCCGTACATGCAGTTCAGCAACAGAAACAAACCGTCACAGGTATTATCAAGGATGCAACAGGAGAAGCCATTATCGGTGCCAGCGTATTGGAAAAAGGCACATCGAACGGCACAATCACTGATTTGGATGGTAAATTCACCCTAAGTGTCACTCCCAGCGCAACATTAGTTATTTCGTACATCGGTTATCAGACACAGGAATTACCTGTTGTTGCCGGAAAAGTAATGGACATACAACTGAAAGAAGATGCCGAGATGCTGGATGAAGTAGTAGTGGTAGGTTATGGTACTACCAAGCGCAAGAACTTTACAGGTTCGGTTTCTACCGTAAAAGCCTCGGAAACTCCGCTGGCACTGATGCCTACCTCCAATGCAATGGACATTCTGCGTGGTACGGCTACCGGTATCACGGTATCGCAGCAACAAGGAGCCGGACAGGCACCTTCATTGCAGGTTCGTGGTCAGAAATCAGTAAATGGTGGTTCTACTCCGCTGATCGTAATGGACGGTGTGATCTATATGGGAAGCTTCCGCGACATCGATCCGACAACTATCGAAAGCATGAGTATCCTGAAAGATGCTACTTCACTCGCAGCTTACGGTTCGCAAGCTGCCAATGGTGTAATTATGATCACTACCAAGAAAGGAAAGTTGGGTAAACCCGTCATCAACGTCAATACTTCCTGGGCTTTCTCTACAGCAGCAGCAAAACCGGACTTGTTAAGTCCCGAAGATTATGTAAAGAAAGTAAACCTGTTGAGTGGTCTGGCAGAGGACGCCGATCCTACATGGATGCGAGAGTTCGAATACGAAAACTACAAAAACGGAAATACCATCGACTGGTACGACTATTGTACCCGCACCGGATTGATGCAGAACTACTCAGCTTCTGTTTCGGGAGCTACGGAGAAGATTAATTACTATCTGTCCGGTACATACACCGACCAGCAAGGAGTTGTGAAAGGAGACGATTACGACCGCACCGCCCTGACAGCACGCTTGCAATCGGACATCACAGACTGGTTGCAATTAGGCGGACAGGTAAACTACACCTACAACGACTATTCCGGAGCCAGCGTGTACGACCTCTACCAAGCCATCCGTCTGAGCCCTTACGGTCGTGCCGAACGTGCCGATGGCGGTGGATTGGAGAAATTCCCCTGTAATGAGGGTATTTACCGTATCAATCCGATGTGGAATGTAGAGAGCGGTACTATCGACGACCATGACACGTATGCCACTACCTCCATGAAAGGACACGTATTGGTGAAATGTCCCTGGGTAGAAGGTTTGACTTACCGCCTGAACGGTAGCTATTCCGTAGAAAACATCGAACGCGATTACTTTACGCATGAAGGATATTACGTAAAAGAAGGTTCCAGCGACGACCGCTATTCCGCCTCTACTGTAGCCAATTACTTGGCCTCAGCAAACGGTTACAGCGCACGCACAAAGAACACATCATGGGTATTAGACAATATAGTAAACTGGCAGCGCCAATTCGGTAAGCACTATGTAGACCTGACTTATGTATATACGCGTGACTCTTACGAGTACAGCTACCGTCGTTTCGACGGTTCCGACTTTGCCGCACTGGGTAACACCAACCTCAGTTACGACGGACTGAACCTGGCAACCACACAGAAGATCAACGGTCTGAACTATACACGCCACACCAACGTAGGTTATCTGGGACGTGCCAACTACAACTACAACGATACATACCACCTGAGTATTTCCGTACGCCGTGACGGTTCCAGTGTCTTCGGTGCAAACCACAAATGGGGTACTTTCCCGGCAGTAGGTCTGGCATGGACAGCATCCAACGAGGCTTTCATGAAGAATATTAAAGCCATCAGCTACCTGAAGTTGAAAGCATCCTGGGGTAAGAATGGTAACCAAAGCCTTTCTCCTTACGAAACACTTTCCAAAATCACATTGGGACAGTCAGGAGGTTACAGCTATCCGTTCGGTAACACTTCATTAGTAAGCTGGGGACAGCGCATCACCTCGATGGGTAACTCCGACCTGGGATGGGAAGAAACCGAATCATTCAACTACGGCTTCGACCTGGGATTAATCGACAACCGCATCCGCCTGGAATTCGACGGATACTTCTCCAAGACCACCAACCAGATATTCAACCGTAACATTCCGGTTATGATCAATGGTCTGACCAGCATGAAAGCCACCATGGGACAGGTAAACAACTGGGGTATCGAAGTTAACCTGAATACTACCAACATCCAGACAAAAGACTTCAACTGGGGTTCCACACTGACTTTCTATATGAACCGCAACAAGCTGAAAGAACTCTACGGAGACGGTCAGGACGATATTACGAACTCCCTGTTCCTGGGTAAGTCATTGGGTGCTATCTATGGTTACAAGAACATTGGTATTGTACAAGAAGAAGATACAGAATATATGGCAGCCAACGGTGCAGAACCGGGTGACGTGAAGTTTGCCAACCTGGACGGTAGCGAAGACGGTAAAATTACAGCCGACGACCGTACCATCCTGGGATACAAAAAAGAAAACTTCCGCATGAGCTTTGGCAATACATTCCGCTACAAGGACTTCGAACTTTATATGTTGTTCACCGGCATCTTCGGTGGAAACGGCTACGGACAAGCTGTAAACTACTACGCTTTCCGTACTTCTTCCGACGTACAGGGCGACAATAACTTCAACCACGGCTGGTGGACTCCCGAAAACAAGAGTAACAAATATCCGCGTATCAACTATACCGACGGACGCTACACTCCGCTACAAGGATATGGCTTCGTGCGTCTGCAAGACCTCAGCCTGTCCTATACTTTCCGCCAGCCTTGGGTACAGAAAGCAGGTATCGGGAATCTGAAGGTTTACATGGCTTGCAAGAACCTTTTCACCATCTCCGGATGGGAAGGCGGTGACCCTGAAGTTCAACAAACATTAGGTAGCGGTTACACTTACGGATACCCGTTGTCGCGTACCGTTTCGTTTGGTCTGAATTTAACGTTCTAACTCTATTAAAAACACTAAAGATGAAAACAAAAAAATACATATTCATAGCTGCCGCAGCTTCCATGCTTGGCATGACGACGTCTTGTGACGATGAAGGCTTCCTGACGGAAAAGCCGAAGACAATCTACACCACCGACAACTCGTACGAAACGATTGACCAGGTGAAGGCTTGTATCACTAACTTGTACATCCACATCCGCTACTGGTATCAACAAGACTACTTCCTGAAAGGACTGGGTACTGATGTGCTGGATACCCCCTATTTCCGCAGCACGGGTAACGGTTACTGTAACTTCGCCAACTGGTCGAGCACCAACAGCAGTTCCAATAAAATTTATGATGCCATGTTCCAAATGGTGAATTATGCCAACCAATCACTGGAAGGTTACAATAAAGAAGGTCTGCCCTGGGAGAGTGAAGCACAGCGTAGTGAAGCCTATGGTGAAATCATGTTCTTCCGTGGCTACGGTTACCTGACAATGGGTGAGTTGTTTGGTGGAGTTCCCCTGGTAGATCAATTCTATCAGACATTGAAACTGGACTTTGTACGTTCCAGCCGCGAAGAGACGTATAACTTCGCTATTACCGACCTGGAAGCTGCGGCAGCAGCACTGCCCGACTATCCATCGGAAGCCGGACGCGTGTCAAAGGGAGTCGCTTACCATTTCCTGGCCGAAGCCTATCTGGCACTGGCTACCATCAAGAGCAATGACACCGAATGCCTACGGAAATCCATCGAATATGCCGACAAAGTAATGGCACTACATCCGTTGATGACAGAGCGTTTCGGTACACGCAGCATCCCGGGAGGGGGAACAACGAAAAATGGCATAGCTGCCTACTATGAAGATGGTAATGTATTCTTCGACCTCTTCCAGCAAGGAAACTACGATTATGCTGAAGGAAATACGGAAGCACTGTGGACTTTGCAGAACGATTATACGGTGTATCACGAATATGGCGGAAACAACTTTGTAGGTTATCCCCGTGAAATGTCTCCCGTTCTTCGTGACGTAGTGTGGAAGACTGAATATGCCGAAAACGGTGCAGCAGCCGGACCGTGGGCTGGCAATATCGACGAAAGCGTATATCCGGGCGGAAACGTATCAGCCTACGTAGGTGGACGCGGTGTAGCCAACATGGCTCCTACTACTTATGTAATTAGTGACGTTTGGGAAGGCGATTACGAAGATGACATACGCAATGCACCCTGCAACATCCGCCGCCAGTTTGTGTGCATGGATACGAAGCATAGCATGTACGGTAAACCGGTTCCTTACGAAATGCTGGATTACAATACTCAGAAGATAACAGAGTTCTTCCCTGTCTGGACTAAACTTGCTCCAATCGACGACTGGGGATATGATGATCTGGCCGACGGCGGTAACCGCTCTAACATGTATTGCGACCAGTATGCACACCGTTCGGCAGAAACTCTGCTGCTACGCGCCGAAGCCAATTTGCGTGCAGGTGACAAAGGCGCCGCTGCTACCGACATCAACAAACTGAGAAACCGTGCACAATGTACAAAACTGGCTACAGCAGACGAAATAACACTGCAATACATCCTCGATGAACGGGTGCGTGAGTTATTCGGTGAAGAAAGAAGATGGGCAACTTTACTCCGCATGGGAAATGAAGGAATCGAGAGTCTTAACAACCATGCAATGTATATTGCAGACCAGCCTTTCTGGGGCGGATATTTCAAATCGGACAAAGCTCAAGTTACGAAGTGGAACCTCTTCCCGATACCACAGACAGTGATCGATACGAACACCGGAGCTGTAATAGAACAAAATTCGGGTTGGTAATTCCAACAAAGCCGATAATATAATAACTCTGCTCTACAACGGAAAATGATTTTCCATTGTAGAGCAGTTTTTATATCTTTGCACCAAATAAAAAACACTTATTCAGCCCTATGAAGACAATCGCAATCACCGACCCAGCTGAGATTGAAGCAATTATCCGCAAATGCCCTTACTGTACGGTAGGTATCACCGATTCGGAAGGCAATCCCTATGTAATCCCCATGAACTTTGCTTACCGGGACGGTATCATCTATCTGCATTCCGGTCCCGAAGGCGGCAAAGTGACGATGGCAGAACACCACCCGCGCGTTTGTATCACCTTCTGCGAAGGGCACGAACTGGTATATATGCATCGCCAAGTGGCATGCAGTTACAGCATGAAGTCGCGTAGCGTGATGTGCCACGGAAACGTCCGTTTCATAGAGGATATGGATGAAAAGCGACGTATACTCGACATCATCATGCAGCAATACGTCGACTACGAGTTCAAGTATAGCGAACCTGCCGTGCGCAATGTAAAAATATGGGAGATCAAGGTAGACAAGATGACTTGCAGATCCTTCGGGCTTCGACCTAGCGAAGTATAGGTTTACGCCCCTCTCGTACGCACGCGAACACCCGCGCGCACTTACATCATCATATTCCTTCTGATGGAAAACTTGACAATCGCCATCGCCTGTATGGATGCGAGTGGAATATCCATCGGTTCATGATGCGGATTGTAGCTCACCAGCTTGATGCAACCTTCCACATCGGAACGGTTCACATACTTCACTGACAAGTATTCGTCGCCGTCAATGCAAAATGACACCAGATACATCGCATGATTATGGGGCGAGGATGTATGATGCGGCGCTGGGAAGATGGCATGGGTTGATCCGCTGGCGGAGAAACATTTTAATATTTCATTATACACCTATTGTTTTGATAACCCGATCAATGTAATCGATCCAGATGGCAAAGATGGTGTATACATTGCTTTTCCTGATTACAAAATATCTACTCCAATAGGGAAAATTGGAAATTTAGGCCATGCCGGAGTTTTATTAATCAACAAACAAGGCGTTACAAAATATTACGAATATGGGAGATATGATCCAGAAGGGAGAGGTACTGTAAGAACTATTCCCATTCCGGATATAGTAATTGGAAAAGATGGAACTCCAACAGAAAAATCCTTAAATAATACTTTAAGGGTAATCTCTGATAAAGCTGGTCATGGTGGAAAAATTGAAGGAGCCTACATCAAAAGCGATAAATTTCAAGAAATGAAAAATTATACGGAATCAAAGAAAAAGGAAAATTCCAACCCTAAGAGAGAAAAATATTCGTTAACAAGCAATAATTGTGGTACTTTTGCTACAGATGTACTAAAACAAGACCCAGAAGTCAAAAAGAAATCACCCACAATCATTGACCCTAGACCCAATAGTATAGTAAAAGAATATCAAAATAAATTTAGCACTATTAGATATGAACCAACTAAATAAAGATTATGGAACATAATATTTCAATAACAGAATTAATTTCACTTGAATTATATTTGGGATCAATATCCTTTATAATTGGTACGCTTTTCTTTATTATGATATTACAAAAACTGAGATTGAAAAAAAATAAAAATATTGTTATATGCTATTTTGCAAATTATATCTTCTATAATAATAACATCTATTATTCATATTATCTGGAATCCACATTATGACACAATGTTTAGCTTCATTTTTTTACCTAATATAATTGCAGAAGTTATTACTATTTCATCACTGCTATTTATAATAAAAAAAACATCGTTAGTAAATTAATAATACGCTTAAAATATAACAGATACTCCTGCAATGAGAGCAGATAATACACTATGAAGTAGATTCGGCTAAACCTAATCATAGTGTTTTCAATCCACGGTTCTAAATATATCCCTACCTCTTACTTAAATATTTAGTAGAAGTGGAGATTATTTATCAATCTTGATGCTCCGAACATTTAAAGAACAACAAACGGAATTCCCGTTCGGGTCTTCAATCAGACTATCCATATAATGTCTGGTTCTAGCTCACCAAGATAGAAAGCCTTATTGTCAAATAATAATCATTCCATTCTACCCTCCAGAACAATCCCTCCAGCAGGGCTACACCCTTTCGTCCTAAAGGTGTAGCCATCACCGCGAAATGGTGTAGCTATCCGGGGTAAAAGGTGTAGCCCTACCAAAGTAGGGCCACAGGCACTTCTAAAGGACATAAAAGAAATATTTATCTATACCATTCCAAATTCAGTCTGTACGACATTTTCAATCAGAATACTTCTTCACTCCGAAATCCGATAACAAATATCCAACAGATTTTCATTAAAAGAATCCGTCAGACATCTTACAGCGGATATTCTTCGAACGCATACAGCAACGTCGAAAGATAACGTTCGCCTGTATCCGGCAATAATACGACTATTGTTTTTCCTACGTTTTCAGGAAGAAGTGCCAGACGGGTAGCTGCACTGACTGCTGCTCCGGACGAAATTCCTACCAACAAACCTTCCAACTTAGCCAATTCACGACCCGCACGAATAGCATCATCATTCGTTACCTGCAGAATTTCATCTACTACTGCCGGATTGTAGTTCTTAGGAACAAAACCGGCACCGATCCCCTGTATCTTATGTGCTCCCGGTGCACCTCCCGAAAGTACGGGAGAATCGGTAGGTTCCACTGCCACCACCTTCACCCCCGGATTATGCTTCTTCAGGGCGGCACCTACACCGCTAACGGTTCCACCGGTACCGACACCGGCTACAAAAATATCAACAACACCTTCCGTATCCCTCCAGATTTCCTGTCCCGTAGTACGTTCGTGCATGGCAGGGTTTGCAGGGTTATCAAACTGCTGAAGAATTACCGCACCCGGAGTAGCAGCTTTCAGTTCTTCAGCACGGACTATGGCACCCTTCATACCATTGGCACCCGGTGTAAGCACCAGTTCGGCACCAAGGGCTTTCAGCAGGTTACGGCGTTCTACACTCATGGTGTCGGGCATCGTAAGAATCAGTTTATAACCTTTTGCAGCAGCTACAAATGCAAGCCCGATTCCGGTGTTTCCACTGGTAGGTTCTATAATAGTGGCTCCGGGGTTCAGTAAACCTGAAGCTTCCGCATCTTCAATCATCGCCAATGCCACGCGGTCTTTCACACTTCCGGCAGGGTTAAATGACTCCAGTTTCACGATCAGACGGGCTTTTAAACCTTTCGCTTTATTGTAATTGCTCAGCTCCAGCAAGGGAGTGTTGCCCACAAGATCAGTGAGCTGTTTTGCTATCTTTTTCATAACTTATTGGGTTTTAATTTATACTCTTCTTTATAAAGTACAAAGATAGCGAGATAACGGTTCACAAGAAATACCATATTTGTGGGATTTTCATACTATAAATGAGGGATTTTCGCTGAGAATAGTTACCTTTGTGCCCACCTTATTATAAAAGGATATCCCAATGAGTCCATTGAACTTTACTCACATTTTGACACAGGCAGTCGATGAACTATCGGAAAGTTCGTCTTACAGAGGACTGTTTCATCAGCACACGGACGGTAATCCATTGCCTTCGGCCAAAGCGTTGCATGACATCGTAGAGCTGTCGCGTGCCATACTTTTCCCCGGTTATTTCGGTAATTCCACAGTCAACAGTCGTACCGTAAAGTACCACATCGGAGTGAATGTTGAACGTTTGTTCGACTTACTGACCGAGCAAGTGCTTGCAGGTCTTTGCTTTACCGGCGACGGCGAATGCAGTTGCTGCACCGAACTCCAACGTGAAGAAGCTGCGTTGATTGCCGCCAAGTTCATCAGCCACCTGCCGGAAATGCGCCGTGTACTGGCTACGGATGTAGCGGCTGCTTACAATGGAGACCCTGCCGCACATAGTTTCGGAGAAGTAATCAGTTGCTACCCAGCCATACGCGCCATCAGCAATTACCGTATTGCGCACGAACTGCTGAGGCTCGGTGTTCCTCTCATTCCCCGCATTATCACCGAAATGGCCCATAGCGAGACGGGAATAGATATCCACCCGGGTGCCGTCATCGGCAGCCACTTCACCATAGACCACGGAACAGGTGTGGTAATTGGTGAAACATGCATTATCGGCAATAATGTGAAACTGTATCAGGGAGTGACGCTGGGTGCCAAGAGTTTCCCACTGGATGCTGACGGCAAGCCGATCAAAGGTATTCCACGCCATCCGATATTGGAAGACAATGTTATCGTCTATTCCAATGCCACCATCCTGGGACGCATCACCATCGGACAGGGTGCCACAGTAGGCGGTAATATCTGGGTAACGGAAAATGTGCCGCCAGGAGCGAGAATTGTACAGACTAAAGCAAAAAAATAACCGCCGCGCAGGTCAAAGCAACCCGTTTGCAGGACACAAGTGTTCCGGCAGAACGACACAAGTATTTCAGAAAAGCCACACAAGTGTTGCATACGGAAAGTACAAGTGTTTCAGAAGAGAGAGAAATTGAATATATAATTATAAAGAAAAACAACAAGATAGAAGAAGTTGCAACAACTTCAGCCATCAAATTGTAAATCGTAAAATCAAAAACAAATAAATGGAATCCTTTCAAATGATTGCCAAAACCTTCCAAGGACTGGAAGAAGTACTGGCACAAGAACTGACTGCATTAGGAGCAAACGACATAGAAATAGGCCGACGCATGGTGTCTTTCAGTGGAGACAAGGAAATGATGTACAAAGCAAACTTCTGCCTGCGTACAGCAATACGTATTCTAAAACCAATCAAAAGCTTCACTGCCAAGAACGCCGATGAAGTGTATGACCAAATCAAAGCTATCTGCTGGGAAGAGATCCTGAATGTAGAAAAAACCTTTGCCGTAGATGCCGTTGTATTCAGCGAAGAGTTCCGCCATTCCAAGTTCGTTTCTTACAAAGTAAAAGATGCCATTGTGGACTATTTCCGTGATAAGTTTAACAAACGCCCGTCCGTACGCATCAACAAACCGGATGTATTGCTGAATATACACATTGCACAGACCACTTGTACGCTCTCTCTCGACTCATCGGGCGAGTCACTGCACCGCCGCGGGTATCGCCAGGAAGCGGTAGAAGCTCCGCTAAACGAGGTACTGGCTGCCGGAATGATATTGATGACAGGATGGAAAGGGGAATGTGACTTAATAGACCCGATGTGTGGTTCGGGTACAATTCCCATTGAAGCGGCACTGATTGCACGCAACATTGCTCCGGGAGTGTTCCGCAAGGAATTCGCTTTTGAGAAGTGGAATGACTTCGATCAGGATTTGTTCGACATGATTTACAATGACGATAGTCAAGAACGCGAATTTACGCATAAGATATATGGCTACGACAATAACCCGCAAGCTAATGAAATAGCTACACACAATGTGAAAGCGGCAGGTGTATCGAAAGATATTGTCTTGAAGTTACAGCCGTTCCAGCAATTTGAGCAACCCGCGGAGAAATCAATGATCATCACCAACCCGCCTTATGGAGAACGTATCTCTACCAACAACCTGCTGGGATTGTATCAGATGATAGGCGAACGCCTGAAACATGCTTTCATCGGAAACATGGCATGGGTGCTTTCTTACCGTGAAGAGTGCTTCGACCAGATAGGACTGAAACCGACTGCCAAAATACCTCTGTTCAACGGTGCACTGGAATGTGAATTCCGTAAATACGAGATTTTCGACGGTAAATACAAGGAATTCAAGAAACAGGAAGGCGAAAGTGAAGAGGGAGAAGACTCTAAAGAATCAGGCTTCAAACCGAAAGAAGGGCGGGAGTTCAGACCAAGAGAATCACGTGAATTCAGACCGAGAGAACCCCGCAAACCAGGAGAATTCAGATCCAGAGATGACAAGCCAAGGGAATTCAGACCAAGAGACAGTAAACCCCGGGAGTTTAGTTCGAGAGAAGACAGGCCCAGAGGGGAATTCAAGCCAAGGGAATTCCGCAAGGATGGAGACAGGGAAAGAAAACCGTTTGACAGAGAACGTCGTCCGGGAGGAAACGGGGAGTTCAAGCCGAAAAGGGAGTTTAAACCGAGAAAGCGGGAAGAGGGAGAGTAAGTTGCTGAGAGACAGTTTGAGGTGCCAAATTTTCACCTCAAACAAAGGAGGTGTTAGATACTCTGCCTTTGCCAAGCTGAGTGCCGCCGTACAAGTGAAAAGTACACCAATGGGCAGAATAGAAGTGAAAGGTTTTAGAAAAGAGAATGACTAACAAAAGACTATAAACATGAAGATAATCAGTAAATGGATGGGAGTGATATTATTGGCATCATCCGCTCTCTTCACAACGAACGTTATGGCACAAGATTTTAAAAAACCGACGCTGGAAGACCTGATCCCCGGCGGAGAAACCTATCGCTTTGCAAAAAGCCTGTACGAACTGCAATGGTGGGGAGACACATGCATCAAGCCCGAAATAGACTCTTTGTTTGCAGTGAACCCTAAAACAGGAAAGGAAACCCTACTCCTGACGCGTGAGAGAATCAACCAGGTACTGGAACAGGAAAAACTGGGTAAACTGAGTCATTTATATCAGGTGAGCCTGCCTTGGGCTGAAAAGACTCAGTTGCTTATCACCCTGCCTGGTAATTATATCGTTTACGACTGGAAAGCGGATAAAATCATCAGCAAACAAGCCTTGCCAGAAAAGGCAGCCAATGAGGATTATAATACCGTAAGCGGCCATATTGCTTACACTCTGAATAATAATCTTTATGTCAACGATCGCGCCGTAACCAACGAACCGGAAGGGATCGTATGCGGACAAAGCGTACACCGTAACGAGTTCGGCATCAGCAAAGGAACTTACTGGAGTCCGAAAGGTGACTTGCTCGCCTTCTACCGCATGGATGAAAGCATGGTAACACAATATCCGTTAGTGGACATCACCGCACGGGTGGGCGAATTGAACAATGTACGTTACCCGATGGCAGGTATGACGAGCCACAAAGTAACTGTAGGCATCTACAATCCCGAAACGCAGAAGACAATTTATCTGAATGCAGGTGATCCTACCGACCGTTACTTCACCAATATAAGTTGGGCACCGGATGCCAAAAGCCTTTATCTCATAGAGCTGAACCGTGATCAGAACCATGCCAAGCTATGCCAGTGCAGCGTAGAAACAGGCGAACTGATAGGAACTCTTTTTGAAGAGACACATCCCAAATACGTAGAACCCCAGCACCCCATCGTATTCCTGCCGTGGGACAACAGCAAGTTTATCTACCAAAGCCAACGCGACGGCTTCAACCACCTGTACCTCTATGGCACAGACGGTAAGCTGGTCAAGCAACTGACTTCCGGCAACTGGCTTGTGCAAGATGTGCTTGGCTTCAACAGTGGAAAGAAAGAAATCATCATAGCTTCCACGGAATATTCCCCGTTGCAAAGCAACCTCTTCAAAGTAAGCATAGCAACAGGCAAACGTAGCCCGCTAGGCACACCGGAAGGTATACACCACGGCACACTGAGTGCAAACGGCAGTTACCTCATAGATACCTATTCCAGCCCTGAAGCGCCACGCAGCATCAACCTCATCGCCACACAAAACGGGAAAAGCATCAATCTGCTGACAGCAGAAGATCCATTCAAGGACTTCACCATGCCGAGCATCGAAGTAGGCACCATCAAAGCTGCCGACGGTGTGACTGATCTTTACTATCGTCTCATAAAACCTGCGGACTTTGATCCGAACAAAAAATACCCCACCATTGTCTATGTATACGGTGGACCGCACGCCCAAATGGTCACCGGCGGTTGGCAGAACGGTGCACGTGGCTGGGATATCTACATGGCCAACAAAGGTTACATCATGTTCAGCCTCGACAACCGTGGAAGTGACAACCGCGGACTGGAATTTGAAAATGCTACTTTCCGACATCTTGGCATTGAAGAAGGAAAAGACCAGGTGAAAGGTGTGGAATTCCTGAAAAGTCTGCCTTATGTAGATGGCAACCGCATCGGTGTGCACGGCTGGAGTTTCGGTGGTCACATGACTACGGCATTGCTGCTCCGCTATCCCGAGATATTCAAGGTAGGCGTTGCAGGTGGTCCGGTCATCGACTGGGGATATTATGAAATCATGTACGGAGAACGCTATATGGATACCCCACAGAGTAATCCGGAAGGGTACAAAGAGTGCAACCTGAAAAACCTTGCCGGCAATCTGAAAGGACATCTGCTATTGATCATGACGATACTTGTGTACCTCAACATACACTTTCGTTCATAAAGGCTTGTGTGGATGCACGCACATATCCGGACCTGTTTATCTATCCCACACATAAGCACAATGTCAGGGGACGTGACCGGGTACATCTGCATGAAAAGATAACCCGTTATTTTGAAGAGTATTTAGGAAATAAGTGATTACAATTAAAAGAAATATAAAGATGAAAGTA
>OGZA01000525.1_pt1 | contig 28845 bp, 27 predicted proteins | sample 1576591 | NCBI WGS metagenome assembly OGZA01 (sample SAMEA3541565, study PRJEB24748) | human gut metagenome | biome: human gut; feature: human-associated habitat; material: faeces | place: China | collected 2012
CTTACAGCAGACACACCAACCATCACGCGCACCTGCTGCGCGTCCAACGTAGCAGGAATAAATTGGGTAGGTCAACGCCCAAAAGGGATTAACCGAAAACTCGACGTTTTCCGACAAACCGACATTCGGGAATCGACCGCCCGCAAGGAGAAAAGGGGAGGACATGGAAGATTCGTTGAAGGAACTGTGCAGAGAATCCCGCAATCGACAAAACATGACCATTCAAGACCTGTCTGACAAAACTGGCATCCCGATTTCTACTATTGGCAATTTTTTCGCCGCCCAATCTAAAGCGCCAAACGTCTACAATGCCGGTGCGATCTGCGCGGCGCTGGGCGTTTCTCTGGACAGATATTTCGGCATAACCGAAGTGCTGCCACCGGAAGAGAAGCTGCACCAGATGCAGCATGACCACGAAAACGAATTGAAGATCGCCCATCTGGAGGGCGGCATGGAGCAGATGGCCTCTACTATCGACCACCAGCGCCGGAAGGAGAAGCATACAAAGTTCGCTCTGTGCGGCCTTACGCTGCTGTGTGCCGTGCTTATGGCCGTCGTGGCCGGTTACGTTGCCTTTGACTACAACGTGCCCTGGACGGGCCTTATACGCGGCGGAGAAGCCGGTGTTTTTGCGTGGGTCGTTATCATTCTCCTCACCGTCGGCATTGGCATCCTTACATCCGTTTTGATTGCGGCCTTGCAGTACAGCAAGAAAAATGCGCCGCTTCCAGACAAATAAAACATATGTTTTAATTTGTGTGAACATTGTACATCTCATGATTTCTGGTTTCAATAGACGTTTTTTCAAGATTACTGGTTTATTTTTGTGAGGTGCCCCCATGTCTACTTGTATTAAATGCGGCGTCACCCTTGTATCGGATGCCGTTTATTGCCATATCTGCGGGAAAAAGCAGGTCACGGCATCCCGCAAGGCGCTGAAACGCCCCAACGGGTCAGGCACGGTGTATAAGCTGGGTGGGCGGCGGTCGCGGCCTTGGGTCGCCGCAAAAGACGGCGTGTATATCGGGTACTACGAGCGGAAGACGGACGCGCTGGCCGCGCTGGATCGGCTGGCAGGCCGTCCGCTGGAGGAGAAATTTAATATGACCTTTTCCGAAGTGTTCACCGAATGGAAAGCCGAACACTATCGGGAGATAGGGGAGAAGGGCGTGGAATCCTATGACAGAGCCTACGCCGTATGTGCGCCGCTGCACAATAAAAAATTCCGTGACCTGCGCACAAAGGACTTTCAAGCCATCATCGACAGCAACATGGCAAAATCCAACTCCACGCTGTCCAAATACAAGCAGCTCATGACCCAGATGGCCCGCTGGGCCGTCCGTGAGGAGATCGCCACCACCGACTTTGCCAAATATGTCAAGCTGCCCCAGCAGGTAAAAAAAGAAAAAGCCATCTTTACAGATGACGAAATCGCGCTATTGGAAAAAGACGGCTCCGACGCCGCCAAAATCGCCCTTATGATGATTTACACCGGTATGCGCATCGGTGAATTGTTCTCCTTGCCGCTGAAAGACTACCATGAATCGTATGTGATCGGCGGCGAAAAGACAAAGGCCGGTAGAGACCGCGTCATTCCCATCCGCCCGGAGGGTAGGAAGTATTTTGCATACTTTGCCTCCCGCGCCACCGGCGACCTGCTCATTTCCGGATACGCTGGGCAGCGCATCCCCGCCAATTACCGCAAACGTGATTTCTATCCGTTGCTGGAAAAGCTCGGTATCCCAAAGCACACACCCCACGCCACGCGCCACACTTACGCAACATGGGCGAGAAGTGCAGGCATCCAGCCGGAGATTTTGCAGAAGATCATCGGTCACGCAAACTTCTCCACCACGGCGGACATTTACATCCATGCAGACGCGGAAAAGCTCATCTCCGCCGTTGAATCTGCAAGTAATTTGTAAGTAACCGAAAAAGGCCAAAACCGCTTAAAACGGATTCTTGTTATTGCTTTCCTGGAAACATTATCAAAGCACAGCGAAAACCACGCAAAAACGTTGCGAAATTATATTGTCCATATTTGACGTGCATGGGGTCACAGGTTCGAGTCCTGTACCGCGCACCACAAAAATCCCTGTAACCACAACGGTTACAGGGATTTTCTTATTTCCTCCAAAACACGTTTGTAAGTAACGTGTAAGCAACGTCACCCGTTCTCAACAACGTGCATTGCCTGCCGCAGCGCTTCCTTTACGTTGGGATCGTCGGTGTCCTGCATCATGCGCTCGATCAGATCCTTTGCCTTGCCCTCATCACGGCTGTACCGGCCCATAGAATCCCTCTTGCGCCGATACGAGCTGCCTCTGTTGTAGGCGGTGCGCCCGGAAGACCAGTCGCGGGAATAGCCGTCATCGCGGGAGTACCCATCATCGCGGCTGTAGTCGCCGCTTTCAAACATGGCGATTTTGTCAATGTTCTTGATGGACGATGCCAGCTTGTGGATGGCGTCCAGTTCCGCAGCGCTCAGCTCCCGCTGGCCGGAAAACTCAGACAGCTCCTCACACAGCATCTCTCGGATGCCGAAAAGCTCCTTCATGTTCATGTTGCCCCTCCTTTCAGCAGACGCGCTCCACGATCATGTTGCTATTGGCAAAGCTGATCGCCTGAGCGCTGGTGTTCTCCATCGCTACCGTTACGCAGCAGCCCTTCGGCACGTCCACGTTGGCAGCGACATAGATGTTGAAATAGTTCTCCACGGCGGCGGGCGTTACTGTCGCCACGGCGCTGGTCAGCGGCTCACCGTTAATAGCCAGCGCGGCGGAGATCGCGCCCACCGTGCCGCCTGTGGGGATGGCAATGTTTCCGCCGAAGGACACGCGGAACCGTGCCTTACACTGGTTTGTCAGGCCGCGCAGGAACACCTGCCCGCTGCCCTCGCGGTGTACGATGCAGGACTTGCCCGCAACGGCAGTTTCCGTCAGAGGCACATTCTGTCCGGCAGGTACGGTAACAATGTTGGTATTTACGTATTCAGCCAAAATACTCACTCCTTTCAAAATGCAGACGGCGGAGCTATTGCCCCGCCGCCTTTCAATATCAGCCCGGAGCTGAACAATTTCCGTTTTGGAAATAGATTCCTATGCAGTTGTCAGCAGCCGGAGCAGCCGGAGCAGCCGGTGTAGCTGCCAGCCCACGGGTTGCAGGATGCATACGCCGGGATGGGCGTAGGCCGCAGCTGGGAGATCAGGTAGTTGTTTTGCGCAGCCTGAGACGCGGCCAGACGCAGCTCCTGATTTGCGCTCTCCAGATCGCGCATCTTGGAGTTGGTCAGGAAGTCCAGGATGGCGCGGCTATTGGCGTTCTGGTTCTCCACGATGTCGCGGGTGGCGTTCTGCACGGTGTTCCGCGTGTCACACGCCTGCGTCGCCATGTCATAGCGCACCTGCGCAATGGCGGCTCTGTTCTCGCAGCAGCAGTTTGCCGCCTGCATCTGCATAGCGCTGAGCTGCTGCATCAGTGCGGCCTGCTGGTTGGCGCGGGACAGCTCGGCATTGCCAAATCCAGTCAACAGCGTGTTGTTCACGGCATAGAAGCCGTCGCACAGCCCGTTGTTGATGATATCCATCTTGCGCTCGATGTTGGAGAAGTCAGAGGCCAGCACATAGCCGTCCACCACGCCGCCGGAATTGCCAGCGTTGTTGCCCCAGCCATTGCCGCCCCAGCCGCAGAACGCAAACAGGAACAAGATGATGAGGAACCACGCGCCGTCACCGCCAAAGCCAAAGCCGTTACCGCTGCCATTGGCAGGGGCCACAGGCATGGTCATGGTGGGCATACCCTCGGAAAGAGACATAGTATCACTCCTTTTATTGATGTAATTTATCTGAATCGCGGCCACGATCAAGAAACAAGTTATGTTTCGTCTTATGTTTCGTCTTAGGTTTTTGCTTTGCCTTTGCTTATTCCATCAGACTTTGAAATTGCTTCGCCATCTGCTGGAGCTGGTTCAACTGCTGCTGCGTGAGCTTGCCGCTTTGCAGCAGCTTCTCCACCTCTGCCTTGGGGTCGCCCTGGAAATTCGCCTTAAACTGTTTGAACTGCTGCACCATCTGCATAAAGCCGTTGCCGCCGCCCATTGCACCGAAAAACGGATTATTCATCGCTCTTTTCCTCCTTGCGCTTCTTGCCCTTCATTTCGCTCACAAGCGCCGCCAGCGCGTCGAACTCCTTACGGGTTACATATTCCACAGAGGGCGCTTTCTGCGTGTCAGGAGCGCTTGCAAGCCGCTCCACGAGGTCATACACCTTGAGCGTCGGCTTGCCGCTTGCATCGGCCTGTTTCAGATACACCGTGGGAGCCGTCGAATCCCACAGCGCCACCGCCGCATTGGGCGCGACCATCCAGCTTCTTGCCTCCTGTTCGCCGGATACCCACTGCACGCCGCTCTGCGGCAAAGGATTTTGCGGCATCGGCGGGATGGCCTGCATCTGCTGCTGCCTCAGCTGGGCGAGGTTGTCCTGCATCGGCGGCATATAGGGGTTTCCGTAGTATGGATAGTTCATGCTTCATCCGTCCTTTCCCAGTAATACAAGGGTGTTTCGGCTCCGGAATCCCATGTGTCGTGCCAGTCTCCGTCTATCACGCACACCACATGGGACACCAGCGCCAGCAGATATGTACCACGCGGGTGATCTATTGCAAAATCACTCACGGAATAGCTGTCCGAACAATCATCCGGGATAATATGCCGTGTAAAGCCCAGCTTCTTGAGATACGCGCCCCACACGGTGTTGGCACTGGGCATATCCGCAAGTGCCAGCCCCTGCATACAAAGCTGCACATACGTCTCATGCCAGCCCTGCCCCGTGGCGCGGCAGATCGCGCGAACAGGACAGTCTCCCACGTTCTTGCCGGAGGGATTCGGGTTATACCATACGAACATCACGACCACCTCTCTTTACCGCCAGCATACGGCAGATATTGCCGGAGAAAGCGTCAAGAAAAGGGCGAAAAAGTGCGTGAATATAAGAAAAAAGACACACCTACACGGTGTGTCTTTTTTCTGCTCTCAGGCCGTCGGCCATTTTTTTGTATGCGGTACGGCGGCGGCGCTTTACGCCGTCAACCGATACGTTCATACGGAACGCTTGCTCCACGCAGCTTCGTCCCCGCACGTCGCATTCCGCGATACACTGTGCCTCCTCCTGCGGCAAGTCAAAAGATTGGATCCACGCGATAGCTCTCTTGGGTGCCATGCTATGCAGCATAGCCCGTATTTCACGGTGCTCCTGGTTCATCCTGCTTTACGCAGGCTTGCGGATCGCCTTGCGGCGGGATGGTGCCATAGGATGGTTGCCCTATCGCCCGTTGCTCCTTTCCTTGATTTACGGTGCTCGCCACCGGTTTTTCAATTCCTTCACGGACTCGACGCCCTGCTCATTTTTCATGATGGCCTCCACGCCCTGTCGCACGTCTGACTCCTCATAGCCGTGCTCCAGCATCTCTTTATAGATCAGCCGCGCCGTCTCGGTGTCTTTGTCCTTCTGCGCCCGGTACAGCAGCTCGCACCACCGTTTTCGGTTCCCGGCGCTCCTGTCCATGCGATAGATCGCTTTTTCCATCTCAAACATTACCCGCACATTCCCTGTGTCGTTTGCGATGCTGCGAGCGATAGACCACATGTCGCGCCCCATGTTCCCAACGCTGATTCCAAAAACCTTGCTGCACATGAGCATGACCTGTTTCAGGTTGTAGGCCGTGGTGGTTTTTGAATCCCCGCCCAAGCCCTTGATGAAGGTTTTGGACGTTCTGATAATATCGTCTGCCGCCGCTGCATCCATACGGTCAACGGTGTAGCCCTGCAAGATAGACAAAATGTCCTTCAGGTACGGAATACGGCCTACCGGATTTATGTTGCTGATAAGGTTTCCCCCCAGCACAACATTTTTCGCGGCTTCGCCCGCATTTTTTTCATCACCGGAATAGCCGGTAAATGCTTCCAGAATACGTTCCGCCCAGTTCTTATCCTTGTCATCGTCCCGCAGGCCGTCCACAATGGACTGCGCCAGTGCGTTCACCACGTCCGTCACCAGCAATGCGCCTACAGACCGCTTCAGTTGCTTCAGCGCCTTGCCGCGCTTATGCGGATTCGTTTCATACACCCATGCGTCGTAGGCCCGCATCAGGACGTTCAGGCTTTTCAGCGGCTCACCCATGAAAGACGTGGCCTGCCGCGTCAATGCGTCGCTGTCCCGCATGATCTGCGTGCGCTGCATAACGCCGTCCACCACCTGCGTCTGGTCGATCACATCCGTGAACAGCTCCGCCACCTGCCGGTAATACGCATCGCTGCCTACTTCCGTGTTTGTGTTTGCTGCCACCTGCCATTCGCAGGCGTTCCAAATTTTGCCCCACGTCACCGCGTCGGCCTTTCCGGCCAGTGCCATGCTCTTGTCGTTCAGCCATTCCCGCACGTTTCCGTCTGAACCGTATACCTCACGCGAAATGGTGTACCGGCTGCCCTGGTCAAAGCCGGACGTGTCCTTGATGCCCGCAATAGCCGCCCACTTTCTGGCCTTGTCCCATCCGTTCCCAGCCGTCGCGCCTTTCGTAAGGCCCTTTGTCATGTTCTCCGGCTCCAGCACCACAGCCGCACGACAGTATGCCGTAGGCTGCTGGATGATCACACGCAGGTTCGCGCCAACCGCTGCGCCTTTCGTATTGCCCACGATGCGTTCCACGGTCCTTGTGGTAGAGCTGGCGCTTTTTACCATGCCGTTCTGCACATCCCGCATCAGGTTCCGCCAATAGCTCTGGGCCGCGTCGCCGTACACGCCGGACAGGACCTGCCGCACATTCTTCCCGGTCAGGTTGCCCATGCTGTCCCTGTACCGGTAGTTGTACAGACGGTTGATGTCCTCCATTGGAGCCAACAGTGTGGCATACTTGATCATATCGCTGGCGTTCTGCGCAAACACGTCATACGCGCCGCCGATGTCCAGCGCATTGCTGGCATTGGGGGTCAGGGCCTTTGCGCTGCCCATGTTCTTGATCGACCGTGCGTTGTCCGCGTCCTTCTCCACGCTGGAGGCCACCGCATCCTTTGCAGCCTTGATGGGCCAGTAATTCTCCTCCTTGAACTTACGGTAGCCGTAGACCTGCATACTGGCCTCGTTGCCCCACTCCGCCAGTTTTGTGCTTGCCAGTTTTTGCAGACCGTTTGCCACTTTGATCTGCTCAGGCGTCAGCACGGAGGTGATGGCCTTGATGTCCTCCTCCGTCAGCAGAATGTTGTCGTTCCCGCGCGGGATCGCCTTCAGCTTACCGTTCCGCTGGATCTCCGGCTGCACAATGCCGCCCACCGTCAGATGGTGCATAGCCTGTTCACCGCGCCGCGCCAGATTGTACAGGTTCATGATCTGGTCGGTGGTCAGCGTCAGCTCCACACCACGGCTGGTGGTGAAGGTGTGCCGTTCACCCCGGTTTTTATACACGTCCGCATCCAGAAACTTTTTCGCCGCGTTCCGCAACTCCATCAGCATCACGTGCTCTCGGTCCTGCGCGTTCCGCAGCGTTCGGTATACCTGCATGCCGCCGTCGCCGTAGGCAGAGAAGAACGTATACGGATCTGCCATGTCCAGCGAAATTTTCCGGTTTCGCCGCTTCCGGCTTATGCTGCCCATCATAAGGCTTTCCGCCCACTCGCTGGTCCGTGCGTACTTCTGATTGGCCAGCGTCCGGTCGTAGCTGGTCAGCGTGGTCTCGATCGCACGCACCGTGTTCCACACGGCCTCCAGCTCCGTCACATTCATGTCAGCGATACGCTTGTCTCCCAAAGCCGCCAGACGGTCCAGCAGCCCGCCGCTGTCCAGCAGGTCGGGATCTACTACGATATTCCCCTCCCGCTCAATGATGTCCTCGTATGCCTTTTTCAGCTTTTCCGCCGCCAATGTCCGCTGGGTGGGGTCGCCGTCCGCGTTTTTCCTTGGCCGTCCGTTCTCGTCGTAGCTGTACGCGCTCTCCAGGTTGATATTCCGCAGCAGGGCCGCCACCACTACGCGCAGTTCCTCCGGGACGTGCTTCTTGTCCGTGGGGCGCAGAAGTTTTTCTGAAATAGCCCCGGTATGTCTGGCAATCTTTGCCCGCATCTCCGTGGCATACCGCTTCTCCCGTCCCTTTTGGGTCTTTTCATTGTATTCCCGCCGCATACGCTTTACCATGTCCCGGCGCTTTTCCCGCTCCTTCGTCAGCATTTCGCGTACCCGGCCCACGGCCTCCTGCTTTTCCAGTGCCCGCCTGTCCGCATACGTTTTTTTCTGCCGCACCTGATCGGAAATCATTCCGTCAATGATGTCGTTGGCAATCTCCTGAATGGCTGCATCACGGTAGCTGTCGAAGGGGTTTTCATAGATGGTGTCCATGCTGTCCAGCACGTCACCTATTTGCAGCAGCATGTCCGACTCGGTATACACGTCGCCGGGGAAATAGCCCTCGCCAAACATCTCCGCCAACTCGCCGTACACGGTGTCCACGGGCGTGCCGTTGGACTTGTTCAGTTTCAGAGTTCCCATGTGGCTCTTTCGGAAATCTCCGTAGTTTGCCATGTCCCCGTTGAACAGAATCTTCTGCCGCTTCAAATAATCCCGTATTTCCAGCAGCTCCGCGCCGTGCTCCGTCAGCTCCGTCGTGTTGTCCACGATGGCCTCGGCCACGGCCTTGGCGTGTGGCATCAAATCTTCCATCGTCACGTCCCGCTTCATCACAGCCTTGGCAAGCGCGTCCATCTCGCTCTGCACGTCCGCGTATTTCACGTCGCTGCCGTACTCGCGGATGAGATTCAGCCCCAGTTTCTTCACGTCCCGCGCCACAACAGACGGCTCTTTGCTGATGCGCATTTCGCCCTTCAGCTCCTGCACCCGCTGCTTCAGCGCCTCGTTCTGCTTGGCCAGTGCGTTTCGCTCCTTCTTGAGTTCCCGAGCCTCACGCTCCACCTCCGCTGTGGCTTTCAAAGAAAGCCGAATATCCGGGTCGCTGGTTGGGTTGAGGTTGTCCACGTTTTTAAACTGGCTACTATCAAAAGCCACATAAACCGTTGCGTCGTCGTATTTCCCCTCGACAATATATCCGTCATACCCCAGCACTTCACGCGCGGCTTTTAAGACCGCTCCGGGATCGCCCATCCCATTGGCCAGTTCCGCAAGGATTTCGCTGTCGCTTTCACTGGTTTCCATAGTCAGGCGCAACGTATCATTTACGGCGCGATTGTACCATGTACGAGATGGATACCCCATACCGCCGCGCGAATCATAGTTAAGAACTAAATCGTCGCCGGTAGGGTCGATTGCCATAATAAGGCGCTTTACTTCTGCATTTGATAGCGTGACCTCGCTGTCACTAAGCGGGTTCTTAATGTCAAGATATCCCTCCAGCAGTTGCCCACCATCCTTTTCGTATCCCTGCGCCATCGTCTTGAGATCAGTGAAATAAAATCCCTGCCCTTCGGAACTGCCGTTTTTGCTCATAAAGTCCGCTGAAAACTTTGTGAACTGCGCAGAACTGCCGTGGTATACAGTTTTTAACCGCCCCTCCGCATCCCGCACCTTGCTATCCTTGAAATATTCCTGCTGCTGTTCGGAGAGTTTCCGCCCGGTGCTGTCCGTGGCTTTCAATGAAAACTGCGGCTTGACATTCACGCCATCGGCGGGTATACTGTCATTGGCGGTAGATGTGTCCGAGTTTCCGGACTGCTCCGCCATTTTTATTGGGTCAATGTCGTACAGGAACTTTTCGCCCGTTGCAGAAGTAGCGATGTGCAGGGTCGCTTCCCATACAGAATTTTCTTTATCCTGTATGTATGTTTTCCATTCAGCCCATTCGTTCCTGCCGTTGTCGTCCAGCCACCCGTGCGGATAATTCGCCGGGCGGCTTTTTTTGTACCGCGCCGCAGAAACTAATTCATCGGCTAAAACAACCGCCTCCTGCTTTATTCTCGACCCACGATTTTTTGTTGCAAGGTCTTTATTAACTGGAACAGATTTCCCGTTTTTGTTTACAAAACGTGCGTTTGGAGCTGCTATCTGCACATCTACCGTGTTTCCGTTTCCGTCGTATGCAGTAAAGTGTTGTCCGCCCAACTCCTTTACGCGCTCTTTTACCATTTGTTCGCGTTCTTTGGCGGTCAGATTTTCAAGTAGCGCAGAATCAAGATATACGCCAATACCATAGTTTCTACCACTATCTCCAATAATGGTTTTCAAACTATACCGCACGCCGTCGCCCTCACCGGCGGCGGTTTTTACGCGCCCGCTTTCCTTGATAGGAACGCCTGCTTTTTTCAGCTCCGCCAAAAGTCCGGGTGTGACAACGTTATCAGGCACGGCGATCCCAGTGTTGCCCAACAGCTCCTTGTACATTCCGGCGACCTCTGCGTTTGACAGGATGCGCACAGGCTTGATCCAGCGGGAAAGAAACACTTGGCGCTCCATACCGGTCACCTTTCGTACCTGACCTGCCACCGTACCTGTGTGCCATGAATGCCAGCCGACGCTGTCTTTCGCGCCGTCTGCGTGGTACCCGGAAGTCATTTCGCTTGCCGGAACCTCACACTCGACGGTTACCAGATTATCCCGCGTGTACGCGCCGCTGAACTGGTCGTTTAGAACAAGGTTAGATGAATGCATATACGGATTATACGCTGCCATAAGACTGCCTTGCCCCTTACCCTTGTCCAGCTTGAACTTGCCGTCCTTTACCAAATCAGGACGCTCAACAGCCATCTCCCACTTGCCAAGCTCACTGGCATCCTCGTAACGGCCGTCTACACGCGCCGCCATCGGAGGATACAGTTTGCCGTCTACAAGCTGCATGGTCTTGTACGTTGTGATGGTTTTCTGCTTATCCAAAAAGTCCAGCGTGTCCTTGTCCGTTACACGGAGGGAGTAAACTGCATCGTCATACTGCACCGTGTCGCCAGTGCGCACGGAAGAACTGATTACCGCCTGCCGCTTCGCCGCGTCAAAAGCCGCCTGCCACTGCTTTGCAATGTCTTCCAGCTCGGCAAAGTCCTTGCCGTATGCCTCCTGCGCCGCCATGTCGCGGTATTTGCCGGTGAACGCGGTTTTGACCTTGTTGAGAAACTCCTTCAGGCTGTCCAGCAGCTTCTGTGCCGCCGTCCGGTTTTCCTTGGAGAACTTGGCAAACAGGCCTGCGTCGTCCAGCATATCACCGGCGAAGTCCGCCGCAAGCTCGTCCATCACCTCGTCACGCGTCAGCGTCACGCCCTCCTGCTCCGCCGTCTCCATGTACCGCTCCACGATCTCCGCCTCTGTGTCCGCGCCGTTTTCGCGCATCTTGTACTCCACCGCCGACTGCCGGAACTTCCGGTATTCAGCGGGGGACAAGTCCTGCATCCGGTGGGTGATCTCGTGGGCGGTCACGTTCAAAAGCGGCTTACCGCTGTCAGCGGCGATTTGGATGAGATTCTGCTCTTTGATGTACTGGCCGTTGGCTCTGCCGCCCAGCACCTGATCCACGATCTCGATCCGGACGCCCAGCTTCTTGCCCCATGTGTTCAGCGTGGCGGCGGTGTCCTTCTTTGCTGCGATCAGATACCGACTGTACTCGTTGTCCGCCAGACCGGCACCCGCCGTGGTTGTCACAGATGCCACCTCCGCGTTCTCCCGTGCCACTTGCGCTCGTGCGTCCTCCAGCCCAGCATTGTACGCCGCGTACCGCTGCTCCGGCGTCAGCATCGCCGCGTACTTGCCCTTGGCCTTGTCTGCTTCGATGCCGTTCAGTCCCGCGTTGTACACGCTGGAAAATCCTGCATACAGGGAGGGTGCATCCTCTGCCGTACGGCTCATTTCCTGATACGCCTTTTGCCCGTTTTCCAAAAAGCCGCCTACGCGCTTCTCTGCGCGTTTCTGCACAGCAGGGGAGGGAGGTGTAGCCCTCTGCGTTTCCTGCGTCACCTCGCGGCTTGCAAGCCCCGCGATGGCACGTTTTACCTGACTGATCGGCTTGTCCGTGTCCAGCTTCACGCCGGTGCGCTGCTCCAGCACCTCCACAGCCACCGGGTCACGGGCGATAGCCGCCGCCTGGTTGCCGGTGATGGTCTCGCCCCGCGTCACAGCCTCCACCGCCTCCGCAGACTTTGCGTTCATCTCCGGCGCGGTGTTCTGCTGCACATCTCGGTTGTACTGCGCTTTTGCTGCGCCATACGCTACACGGTTGGCAAGGGTATTCACGCCCATTGTGCCGCCGGACAGCAATCCGCCGACGATAGCGCCTCCAGCAAACTCTTCGGCAGCGGTTCCTGGATCAAAAATCGCGTTTTCGTTTACGCCAAAATACGGATTATCGGCATCATATACCGCATTTTGCAGTGTTCGGTCGATGATGCCCTGCAAAACCTCCTCCTTGCCTTCGTCCAGCATGGTGTTCACCAGCGTCCGCCACGCCGCCTGGTTCGCCACCTTTCCGGGCAGGTTTTGGATACCGCCGCTGATCTCGATCTCCGACCCCAGCAGCGCATTCCCGATGGCGTACAGCGCGGCCCGCTTGTCGTCCACGCCCTCCTCCTTTGCGTCGTTGTAGCTGTGAGAAAAGATCTGCGCCGCGCTGGAGAGATAGTTGGGGTCCTTGGCCCGTGCCGCTGCCACATTCTTCAGCGTCTGCCCCAGCGCGGGGGAACTCTTGGCCGCCGTCTGCGCTGCCAATGTGCCCGCCTTTGCCGCCGCGCTGGTGCCGCCGGAGGCGAAGGCGATGGCCAGCGAGGGCAGCGCCTCCACCGCAGACGCCAACAGATTCTCCCCCTTCTCCGCATACTGGCCGCCCTTGGCGGTGTTTTCCGCGTACTTCTGCTGCAGCCCCTCCTGTTCGAGAGCGATATTCTCGTCCCAAGCGTTGAAAAAACCGCGCTCGTTCATCGGTGCGATATTTCCAAACAGCGCGTTCCAGCCCTTGGCCACCGTGCGCTCTCCAAAGGCCAGCGGCGTGGTCACATCTCGTGCGATAGCCGAAAGACCCATGCCTCCCGCTTTCAGCAGGCCCTTTCCGTAGTTGTACCCCTCGTTGGCCTGTTTGTCCGCACCATAATTTCCCGCGCCAAGGGCGGAAATATTGTAGTCGTTTTGCTTTTTGGAGCTGAAATATTCCTTGTTTGCCTGCATTGCAGCCTTGTCCGTATGCCATGCAACGCCGTCAGAGGAGCCTTTGCTCGTATCAACACCGATATATGTGGCCTTTGGGCCGCGCTTTTCCTGAGCTGCAGAGGGGCCAAGCGTTCCGGTATATGTTACTTTTCGCTTTTTCCCGTTTCGTTCGGTATTCCCAACGTAAGTTACCTTCATACGGCCTCCTAATCAGAAACGTTAAAGCCCATTTTCTTAATATCCTGTTTTTGTTTCGGGCTAAGATCATCCCACACAGATTCTACCAACTGCGCCGCCCCCTCGGCATCCCCGGCATACAGCCGCCCACTTATTGTTCTCTGTATGTCGCTGAAAGAAGCAACGCCGCTGCCTGTCGCCTTTACCTTGTTGCCGGAATTTTCGATGCGCGGCCCGGTCCCTGCGGTAAAATCAAATTGATAATCCGCAGAATTGGCCTTCGTCTGCGCTGACGACCTTGCCGCTGCCTGCGCTGCTGCCTTCTGCGCGTTATAATCAGCCAAGCTGTCCCTGTACCGGTCATATTCGTCGTTGGCCAGATTGCGGTACAGGTTGGCGTTGTCCAGCAAATCGCTTCGATCCTGCGAGTACATCTGCCGTGCTACCTCCTCCAGCTGTGCCATGTACTGGTTGTACTGCTGCTGCGCCGCCGTGGCGGCATAGCTGGAGGCAAGGCCGCCGGTGCGGCTGGCCACCTGACCAAGAACGTCCTGCATGCTCATACGCCCGTTATTTCCGTACCGGTCAGCCAACGCCTGATACTGACTGCCCTTTGTCCAGTCATCGTAGTTCATGCTGATCAGCTGTTTGGCCAACTCATTCAGCGTGTCCATGTACTCGCTGTTGTAGGTGGGCAGCTCGTCAATGCTGGTGGGGAGGGTTACCTGCTGATTTGACCCGTAAGCTCCGCCGCTGGATGCACTGCCTCTGCCGGTATCCGTCGGCAAGAAGGCAATGCCTGCGCCGCCACGGATTGCCCCGGCAAGGGCAGCATCCGGGGAAAGCCCGCTCGGGGTGCGCGGAATAGCGCCGGCAATCGCACCAGTAACCGCTGCGGTCGGTCCCGTGGTTAAATAATTCCGAGGTGCCGCCCCGGAAACGGCCCCTGCAATGCTGGGCGTGGGCGTTGTCGTGCTACGGGAGCCGTTGATGTTGCCAATGTTGTAGGGGCCGACCCCCCAAGATTTCTCAATGGCATTTGCCAAAGACGGCAGTGTGGTCTTTTTTTTCCCAATATCGTCGTATTTTTTTCTGATATCCATTATGTGCCCTCCGTATTGTTGTTTTCCAGTGCCGTCACGCGCTGCTCCAGAGCCGTCACGCGGCCAGCCAGCGCAGTTTGGTCATTGCTCATTGTCGTAACGCTTTGCAGCAGTGCAGATATGCTGGCACTGTGGCTGTTCACTGTGCTCTGCAATGCGGACACTGTGTTTTGAAGCGCAGTCAGCAAAATGTAAATCTCGGCACTGGAAACGCCTGCCGCACTGACTGTTTTGCCAACATTACTGATGGCCCAATCTGTCCGCTGACACATATACCTGATATAGTCCTCGATGATTTGGAACGCAGTCTCAGGGTCTGCTTTTGGTATAGCGTTTATGCTCTCCGGAAATACGATCACGTCACATCACTCCCCAAAATAAATTCTCTGGATATACCGAGAACCGCGCACGGGCCTTTTCCCTCCAACCGAAGCTCAAATTTATCGCAACGGTTTGCAGCAAACCGCATCCGCGTCACATTGACCTCGCGTCCGATCAGTCTTCCGCACTCCTTCCACGGCTTTCCATCGCAGCGCATTTTGACGATCACATAGCTTCCCACCGGCAATTCCACCCGCATCAGCATCCGCGAATACGCTTTTTTCCCGTTCAGCGTTTCATACATCGGCGCAAATTGCACCATCCACATCTGCGTCTGCGGCGTTTCCTCTCCATCCAGCAGATAAATGTTTCCGCTGCCGTCCAGCATATAAAGCTGCCGACCAAGCCGCGCAAAATCTACCGCCTTTGTCTCGTCCTCCTGCACCCAAATGCCTGTTTTGGTCTCGTACACCATCAGGCGGCTTGTGTCACCGTCTTTTACGCTCAGGTAATATCTGTCTCCGTCGTTTCCTGCCACCGCGTCCGAAAAAACTTTCTCGCCGAAATTCTCGCTGATCAGCGTGGGCGTACCGCCGGAATAGGCGTACACCCCGTGAGGCCCTTTGTAAAACAGCGTGTCGTTAATGACCTGCTGGCTCTTGTGACACCCATCTTGCAGACCCTCCAGCTCGTAAGTGTACATGGAATATTCTGCCGGATAGCCGCCCAGCATCTTGTGCAGTTTTGTTTCCTTCCAAAACAACACGGAAGAGCTGAGCTTGCAGCACCCTGTAAATTTTCCATCCGTGCCGACCGCCAGCGTGTAGGAATCCGTTGAAAGTCCTTCGTACACATAAAAATTGGTGGGGTCTCCCAGCGCACTGGCGTACAGTGTCTGTGTTGTACTGTTGCACCCCCATAACCGGTTTTCGCTTTCGCAGATAAAATCAAGATCCGGAATTTTTCGCTCTATCTTGATGCTTGTGCTGGTTTCCGTCGCCTCTGTAAAGGTATTGTCCGCCACGGTGATTTCCGTGGCAGTGACGGCTTTGATCACAAAATCCTTGTTGTTCGCGCTCTGCGTCACACAGCCAGATAGCGTAACTCCGTCGCCCGCCTTGAAAAGCGTTGTCAGGTCCGTCCACCCGCTTACCGTCATCTTATTCTTCGTAAACTTGGCTTTGCTTCCCGTCACCGTCGCCGCCAGCGGCTTTATTTTTTTGGAGTTAATATCTAGATACACCTTGTCCGGCCATATCACCATCTTCGTGTTAATCACGGCGAACTGCTTTTGCCCTGCTGTTACTGTCCCGATCTTTTTCCCATCATACAGCAGAGATGTCCCCTGCACCACGACCAGCTTACCCCATGCCGTCATTGCCGTGGCGTTCTTATAGGGGTCTTTTTTCACGCGGCCTTTTCGCGTGGTAATATAGGGCCACCGTCTGGCAGACACATTCAGGCTATCCCGTAAATCGCCGTCTTTCAGCGCATCCGACCAGTTGATGCCGCGCATCTGTACAATATCCACTTTGTTTGGCCGCAGATCATACGGCAATTCCGGCATTCGCATCACATCACCTGCACACTTCCGCTATACGCAGGGCAGTTGTTCCGCCGCCACCACGCCAGCGCCTCACACAGCGCCTCGTCATACACGGCTTTGTCGTTGCCGTACAGCGCTGTTTCGTTGTTGTAGTAGTCAATTTGGCTGCACAGATACAGCACATATACCCGGTCATAGGGGGGAGGGAGCAGAAGCTCCCCGTCCCCCGTGGGCCAGTCGTGTACGCGAGATTCTGTGCATATCCGTTCTGCGATCTCCTTATCCAGTCCCATCACCCACGCCGCCTTTTGCTCGTCGCTGATGGTATTCATCCGCAGCTCATCCGCCTTGGAGATCGTTCCCGTTACTGTCATGCCGAACCTCCTTACTTCCCCAGCAGCTTGCCCCAGGTGCCTTTACCGGCGATGCCGTCAGCGCCGAGGCCGTATTTGGTCTGGAACTTCTGCAGCGCCGCTTCTGTGCCGCCGCCAAAGTCGCCGTCCGCACCGGCCGCGCCGCAGGAGAACCCGTAGGCGATCAGCGCCGCCTGCAGCGTCTTCACATCCGCGCCCTTCATGCCGCGCTTGAGCATCCGTACCTGCATGGGCAGCGTTGTGTCCTTCTCCGCAGGCACCGGCACCGGCGCGTTTGCGCTCTCCACAAAGGGTACGCCCAGCGCCGCGCAGAGGCCCTTGGCGATGGTCTCGCCGATCAGGGTGGTGTTGTCGATGATCCACTGCGCGATGCGGGGAACATCGTGGAAGTCCGTCTCGATATACACCGTCGTGGCGACAGGGTGCTTCACCTCGTACAGTGCGGGATACGCCCGGATGACATCCGGCGCACCCGGCGTCACAGGCCCCAGCACATCCAACACCGCCTGACACGCCTTGTACCCGGCGCTGTTCCGGTCGCCGCTGTAACAGAACAGATGCGTACCGCTGGCCTTGCCGTTGCAGGCGTTGGAATGGATGGGGACGTGCAGGTCGGCCTTGAACCAGTTGGATTCGGCCACGCGGTTTGCCATAGTGTCGTACTGCCCCAACATCACCTCCACGCCGGAGCGCTCCAGAGCGGCCTTGCAAGCCTCTGCGATGCGCCCGCACTGGATGGCCTCGGTAGTGTCGCCCACCGCATAGCTGTTGCTTCGCTGGTCACTGGGGGACAGATACACTCTCTTAGCCATTGTTGCCAGCCTCCTTGTGGTACTGTGCCGTGCTGATGCACAGCACAGCGCCGAGGAACGTGTCCACGGCGGTGATGGTGGTCACCACTTCGTCAGCATAGGGCCACGCCCACACCGCCGCCAGCGCCGCGTACAGCGTGGCCACGGCGGGCATAACGATGATGACCAGCCATTTCAGGATGTCGTATACCTTGTTGTTCAGCTTCATAACAAATTCCTTTCCGGCGCGTCTGCGCCTGTTCCATTTTTGCCTCACCGAATGGGCAGCTTCCGCACTTCTTCCATGACGCGCCGTGCGCTGCCGTTGCCGCCCATCTCCTCATACGGTTCATAGAGATACACCTGCAAATTTTCGTACTCGTCCTGTGTGACGTAGCCCCGCTCGATGTACACCATGCCGAGGTGGATGATGCGGTCGTGGGCCAGTCCCACCAGCATCTTCCGCTCCGCCTCGTCGGACTTGCTGCGCTTGGCTGTCAGCTCCATCCGCTTCAGGATCACCTTGCTCACCACGCCCCACAGGGCGGTGGAGGTCAACAGTGCCACAAGAAGCGGCACCGCCACCTGCGTCCACACTTCCATCAGGTCACCTCCTACAACTCGGCGCTGAGCACGATCTGTGCCCCTTGCCGCATGAACAGGGCGTAGGTCTCGCCAGCCGTCAGGCCGCTGGACGCAAAGATCAGGCTCCGCATGCTGCAAGCCCCGCCGGTCTGCATCGCCCAGCCGCCCGTGACCCTGGTGACGTCCTTCAAGGCGCTGGACGTTTTGCCCGCCTTGAAACGCGATACGCCGCCGGTTGGGATGGTGGGTGTAGGCGATATGCGCATGGGCACAGCCAGCGGGATGGGTACCCACAGGTCGACGGTGTTGTTGGCGTAGCCAATGGCCACGCCGTTGCCGGAGGTGTCGTAGGGCGTGGAGATGATCTGGAGATAGCGCATGCACTTGGTCAGCTCCTCGCCGTAGTCGGGCATCTCGTTCAACACCCACGCGCCGCTGCTGTTCTGATGGGCCAGCGTCTGCTCCGTCCCCAACTCCAGTTTGACGGCCACGAGTTTTTCCCCCGCCGCCGTGACTGTGACCGTCTTGGTTTCGCTGTTGTAAGTCGGCACAACCTCGCCCACTCCGGCCTGCGTCAGGGCAAATGCCGTCACAGTGCCGACCGGCGCGGTCTCCAGCACCTGCTGCATGGTTCCGTTCAGAGTGATGCCGTCCGTGTTGATCGTCACGCTGCCGCTCACCAGCTTCCAGCGATCCAGAAAATACCCTGCGCTGCTGATGGTGCCGCTGACGTCCCGCTGGTTCACCGGATTGCCGAAATACCAGTTGTCCAGCAGGTTCCGGTTGCAGGGCTGCACTTTGGTTGCGATGACGCTGCCGCTGATGGAGATGTTCTCTCCTGCCGTATACGGTGCAGGTGCGCCGATGTTTGACCGAGCCTGCGCTTTCTGGGCGTCGGTCAGGGTTTGCGGGGCATTGTACTTGACGGCGTTTTGTACGTCTGCAAGGTCGCGCCCAAACTGCGCCTCAGAGCCGACATACCCACTGGCAGATGCCGTTTCGTATGCGCTTTTCCCGTCAGCCCCAGGGTCGCCCTGCGCACCGGGCGCACCGTCCTTGCCCGGAAGCCCTCGTTCGCCTTGTTTTCCTTCTGCACCGGCTGGGCCTGTCGCGCCCTGCGCGCCAGCTGGGCCGACCACCAGTCCCAAATCAATTTCAGGCATTTCCTGTTCCTCCTTACACTGTCAGTATTAAATGACCGGCGCTGTTAATGGAGAGATTCGGCGGTACTTTCCCCGTATAAGACAGGATCAGATGTCCGGTCTCATCGATCCGAAAACCATACATACCATCCGCCTCTACCACTGCACCGGCTGGGCCGGTATCGCCCTTTTCGCCGGGAGCACCGTCCTTGCCGGGAGCACCGTCCTTGCCGGGAGCACCGTCCTTGCCGGGGATGCCCTGTTGCCCGGTGGCTCCTGTCGGGCCGGTTTTTCCTTTTCCACTGATGCTGCTTTTGTAAAATCTGCCGCTTTCCGGATCCCATAGCATCCAGTATCCGTCCCCGCCTAAATACGGGTATTTCCCCACAGCGCTTTCCGCCTTTGCTGCGGCCTGTCCGGCTGAAACGGCGTCACTTTTTGCTGAAACAGCATTCCGTCCGGCACTTTCCGCGCTTGCCGCCGCTTTCGTTTCGCTTTCCCTTGCGGCATTGGCGTTATATGCCGCGCTGATTTCACTTTGTTTGGCGGCATTTTTGCTTTTCTCGGCATCTTCGGCGGCGGCCCGTGCATCCGCTATCGTTCCGATGATCACTTCGATCTGTGTCTGCATCTGCGCTGCCTGTGTAGGCGGCACATCCTGTTCCGTTTCTGCGCTGCCGCTCCACTTGCTTTCACCCACCGTAAATGTACCGTATACCGCCGTAGTCGCCCTTGCCTCTTTTCCGCCGGAAGCCTCTGCGCCCTTGATGGCAAGCGCCATATCTCCCGCGTACTTTTTTGCCCCGTTCGGCACCGGCACAAGGTAGACGTTGGTGGTGCCGCTCTCCAACATTTGTGCAGCCAGCAGCACCTCCACGGTGCTCTCACCCAGCGCATCGCAGAACTGTACCGTTTTCGCCAGCCCCTCCCACATGGGGGAGAACTCCATCCGCAGCACCACATCATTGTGGCTTCCCGCCGCGCCGATCAGCACCTTGTCACCGGCGATGTATTCATTCTGTATTTTCAGCGGGATCGTTCTTGTCATGTTTCACGTCCTTTCTGCTGAAAGACGGCGCAGCAAGTCAAAAGGGACGTGCCCCTCCTGCCTTGCTGCGCCGTGTCACAGCCATTTTCGTGTCTCGCGGTAGTATGCAGTTGTCAATTCAGCTGCGCCTTTACCGCCTCATATTCCCGGCTCTTCTGCTCCAGCATCTCCGCCGTCGCTGCGTCCTGTGCCATCGAGCGGCGGATGATGTTGTACACCTCGCGGGGAATGCGGACGTGCTTGCCGCGTTGGATACGGTACACCTTGCCGTTCCATCCCACCACGATGTCGTCCTTGTACCGGTCGTCATCCTTGAACGCCCAGAACGGCACCATGCCGTCGTCGGAGGCTTCTCCTGCCGCCATACCGCGCATAACGGCCTCTGCTGCTTTCGCGGCCTCCTTGGCATCCTCAGCCTCCTTCTTGGCCTGCGCCAGCGCCTTATTGGCTGCTGCCAGCGCCTTTTCCATCTCCTCCGGAGTTCTCTGCTTCTTGTTGTCAGCCATGCTCATTCCTCCTTGCATTTTTGGTATGCGGAGGGGTATGACCCCCTCCGCGTTACCGTCAGTTCATCGCGCCGCTCTCGAAGGTAGAGGCGGATTCGATGCGCACCATGTACTGCTCCACCAGACGCCCCGCCACCTTGGTCAGCTTCCAGCCTGCGGTGGCACGCTGGTCCAGCGGGTCAGCCGTACCGGAGGACCCCAGCTGCTTGACGATGTGCTGCAAGCCGCCGCCCTCCAGCTCCGTCACGCCGTAGGCGTCTGCGCCGAGGATCAGGGTAGAGTACACATCGCGGCCATTTGCGCCACCCTCGCCGGGATAGATCGCGGTGCTGGCGGCAGGCGTGGTGGCAGGCGCGGTCTTCACGGTGATGGTGGCCGCACCGGCAGCACCGGCAGCAGCGGACGCCACCTCCAGCAGCTCGCCGCCCACCAAAATGTCTCTGCCGGTCAGCGCCTCGGCCTGATTGGCGGAAAGCTTTTCGTTGATGGTAATGACCTTGCTGGCCGCGCTTTTCACTGTCAGGTTGCGGGCGCTTGCCTCGCCGCCGTCCTCGATCTTCAGGGGGGAGGCGTGGAAGATCTTTGCCTCTGTGGTCTCCACAAAGCGCACACCCTCGATCTTGCCGATCTCGCCCTCATAGATGCCGTCGGGGTCGGAGTAGGTCTTTACGTCCACCCACTTCTTGTCGTTCATCAGGTCATAGGCGGTGTCGGGATGGATGATACCGGCAAAGTAGCCGTTGATCTTCTGGGCGTTCATGACCTTCAGGGCACGTACAGCCTTGCGGATGTCGTCCACCGTCAGGTACTTGTTGTTCTCAGCGGTGCTGTCGCCGCCTACCAGCTCAGAGCGATCCTTTGCACCACCGGCGTACACCACGTTGGTGCCACCAGCCAGCACCTCGCGGGTGATGGTGTCGGCGGTACGTCCTGCCTGAGACGCCAGCAGCCGGGTAGCCTGCACAAGGTTGTTGTCGATAGCCGTCAGCTCCAAGATGTCGGACAGCTCGATGTAGCCGCCGTACTGCTTGATGGTGGCGCGGATCACGCCCATGCTCATCTTCTGCCCAGCGGGGGTCACACCTTCGGTCAGAGGCACCAGAGCCTTGGGCAGACTGTCGTACTTTCTGAACTCGATGGTTTTACCGCTGTTCTTGGGGATGGGGTGCTTCTGGCCAAACTGGTCATGGATCAGCTCCGGCTCGGCGAGGTTGATGAGGCGCATAGAGTAATACACCTTCATCTCGTCGCTGAGACCGGGATCCAGCGTAGTATTGGTGTATGCGTCAAACAGGTTCAGCACCACCGGCATCAGGTACAGGTCGTTGTAAATTGCGTTCATGTAATAGCTCCTTTCCGCATATCGCAGCGGAGCCGTAGGTCAAAAGGAAATGCGTTCGCCTCTTGCTACTCTCCGCTCGATCTCCTCAAAGTCCGCTCTCGTCAGCTTCGAGGGATCCGTCTTTGTAACAAACGCGCTGTTGGAGCTGGTGCCGTTCTCACTGGGACGATTGCCCTTGGCCCGGACGTTGTCGGCCACCTTCTTCTCCGTGCTGGCGGCAGCGGCCTGTACCGCGTTGCCCATCAGCTCGTCAAAGTGCAGCACCTTGTAGGCGTGCTCCATCGGGGTACCGGCTTTCAGCAGGTTCACAAACTCATCGTTTTGCAGCTCCTGCACAAGGTCAAAGTTCTGGTACATGGGATTGCCCCTCATGGCCTCCGCTTCCATGTACCACTTCTCGCTCTGCGCCCGGATCTGCGCCTCCTGCTGATGCATCTGCTGGCCTCGAAGCAGCTCGGCGTTCTCCCGCCGCAGACGGCGGAACTCCTTGTACTGCTCCTCGCTCATGCCCGCCTCCTCGGCGGCTTCACTCCAGTAGGCGTGATCGTTGTCCACGGCCTCCAGCAGACGCTTTGCATCCCCGTCCGCGATGCCGTAACGCTCCATCAGCGTATCCAGCACCGGCTGGTAGGACTGCATCCGCTTCTCTGTCTCCCGAGCCTCCTTGAAGCGCCGGTCGATCATCCGCTGTGTCTCCTGGGTGTACAGATCCTTGTACTCCCCATTGATCAGCTCCCGGAAAGCCTTTTTCTTGGCCTCCAGCGCGTCGGACGTGGTCTCCACGTCCTTCACCTTATCCTCAGTCCCGGCGTCGGACTGTACTTCCGTCTGGCTCTCCGCCTGTTTGCCGTACTTGACGTTGGCCAGTGCGCCCGATTTGCTCTGGCGGGTGGTACCGGAGCTTGCCTGTGTCTCGCCCTGTGCGGTGGCAGCTGTCGCCCCATCGCCGCCCTCGCCGTCAAAGAGGCCGAGGGAGATTCTGTAAAGGTACATATCTGTTCCTCCTTTGATTCGCGGGCATATCGCTCCCGTGCAGCGCTCCCTATCCACCCTTGCGGCGGGCGGCGGCTCTTTGCCGCCACCACTACGCGCAGGCAGGGAGGAAGTATTTATATCATAGAAAGGGGGCGCGGTCTCCCGCACCCCTAAAACGAAAAATATTTTTATTTTTTTTCGATTTTTACGGAGATCGCCTCCGGCTTTGCCATTTCCAGCTGCAAAAAGCCGATTTTCAGCAGATCGTACAGCCACCTACCGCCGTGCCATCGCAGGTACGCATCCCCGCTGTCCAACCGTTCTATCACCAGATCCGCCGCCTGCGTATTGTGCAGCCAGCCCGCCGCCGTGTATAAGAGACAGCTTACCGCCGCACACACGTCAGGGTATCCCGTGGCGTGTCCCTTGCACCTAACGGAGCAGCTGTCCCCGTGATGCAGTGTTACCTCCGTCATAGACTGGGCGTACTCCGCTTTGCCAATGCCTGCCCGTAGCCGGTCATAGGCGTCTGCGCCTGCATAATGCCACTTGCAAGCTGGCTGGTGGCCTCCGCAGGTGCGCCGCCGCCAGTCTGCGCCGGTGCAGCGCCCGCGCCCTCCTGCGGCAGAATAGCGCCTGTCAGCATAGCGATCTGCGCCTGCATCTGCATCAGCATATTCAATAGGGTCTGCCCCTGCATCACCTTTCCCCGCACGGTCTGGATGCCCTCAAAGTCCATCATCTCCAGCGCCGTCAGACTGGCCTGCGCGTTATCCGGGTTGAAAAATCCCAGCGAGTACAGCTCCTTTGCCCGCTCGTTCTGCTCCATGCGGGAGAAGGGATTCTTTTTCTGCGCCTTGATTTTCAGGTCGAACACCGGCTTGCGGAACATCTCATTGCCCATCGTGTCCAGCCCCGTCACCTGATCCTGCAAACCCGCGTTGTCGAAATCTACAAACTGATACTCGTTGCCCTCGCCGGTAATGCGGAAACTGCGGCTCACATCGTAGAATTGCCGCATCAGCTCCACGCACAGCGTGTTGATCTGGGTATAGGCGCGGTAGCTGGCGGCAATCATATCACGGCTTGCCTTGTTTCCGGCCTCCTGCAAGGCGGCAATCGCCGCTGCCGCCGTCACGTTGGTGGTTCCGCCGGAGTTCACGTCGCGGTTCGCCGCCGTGTCCTTCATCTCTTCGATCTTCATCTGCGCCACCGTGACGTAGATATCGGAAAGCGGCTGGGTGACGATCTCCTTGATCCTCTGGTCGCCGATCTCGCCGTTGACGTGTACCAGTGGGCGATTCCAGTCGATAAACTCCTGCTCGTTGATGGCCGTACTTTCCGAGACGAAGAAGCGCTTTTTGGTCGCCATCATCGCGTTTTCCAGAATGTTGGCGCTAAGCTTGTCGATATAAAGCTGTGGGTCTTTGCAGATCGCCACATACCCAAAGCCGATAGGCGTACCCTTTTCCGGGTACATCACGTCCAGCACAACAGGGTACATCCCGTGATCGTAAAAGCCCCGCTCCCGGTACTCCGGATCGTTCTCACTGGCATACAGCAGGGTAGACCCCACAAACTTGACATAGTGCAGCGCCGTCCTGCCGCTGGGCGTCTTGACCTTGTAGTACCAGTCCACCACCACGCTTTTCTCACTGGTGTCCACGGTGTCGTCGTAGATGTACTCTTTTACGTCCACGACCTTGCCCTTCTGCTTTCCCTTAAGCTGGGGGTACTCGCTGTCCAGCAGGTCGTTGTCCACCAGATCCACGATAAACAGGTTGCGGCTCTTCTGGATGTCCGTGATCCCAGGCTCCCAAAACAGGTTCAGCAGGTCGATGTTCCTGATCTCGATGTCGCCCAGCCCATTGTCCTTCCGGCTGTCCCAAAACACGCCGTATACCGCCGTGCCGTGCTTCAGCTTCTCCCACCAGTTGTCGGAATACACCTGCTCAAAATGGTTGTACTCCTGAACCACCGGCAGGATCTGGCTCAGCGTCTTGGCGCTCTGCTCATCGCTGCGTTCACGGGGCAGCACCACCGGCTCCGGGTAGTTGTCCATCGCGTCCGCGTGCTTGTTTTGGATGGTGTTAAACAGCCACGCCGACGTGGGCTTGGGCTGGGGAGGGGAGGAGAGGACTTCCTTTCCGCTCTTGTCCACCAGCTTGGCCTTGCTCTGCCCAATGCCCTCCCAGTGCCGCAGCTCCCACCACAGCTCGTCGTTGACCACGCGGCTCTCCAAATTGTCCTTGCCGTTTTTATACCGCGTCAGCAGGTCGATCCCGCGCTCCACGTCCTTTTCTGTGATGGTGGGCGTGGCGTCCGTCCGCTCCAGCAGCATCGCCGCCATCTCCGGCGGCATACCGTCCTCCGGCACAATGCCGGGGATGCCGTATCTCTCCATATCCTTTTCCCCCTTAATAGGTCTGATAAAATGCGTACCGGCTGGGCCTGTACTCGTCCTCTGTGTCCAGCGGCGAATAGGGCCGCTCCACGATGTGTCCCATGTCTCTTGGCCCGATAGGGTTTTTCATGCAGACGTACCGCAGCTGGTCGTAGATATGATCCTCGCCGTCCGTGTCGATGTCCTCCACGTCCGTCTGGTCATAGACAAGGTTCGGCACCGTGCGGATGAAATTTTTGCAGGTGTCGAACACATACAGCATCGGTACACCGTCTGCGTCAAAGGCCAGCCGATGATGCACCTGCATCTTTCCGCTGATCCGCGCGTGGTCGCCCTTCTCGAAGTACACCCGCTGCCGCTCCATCAGCGCGCCAACGCTTTCCGTGCCGTCGCTCTGCCAGATGGCCGGGTCACCCACGCGGTGGATGTCCCGTCCCCGCAGGTTTGGATCGTCCGCCTCGATGCGCCGTATCTCCTGCGCCACCTTGGTCGGCTCCCACATCACGCCGCGGTTTGGCGTCCCGTTGCAGCCGTAAAACTCCCGGATATGGTACATCCGCCGGTTTCTGTCCACCGCGTACCACCCCACGGAAAAGGGACGGGAATATCCCCAGTCCAGTCCGCACCAGATCACCCAGTCCTCCGGGATGCGGAACGGTGCGATGACGTGGGTCTGCTGCCTGTCCAGATAGTGCTCCCGGTCGTTGCGCCACTCCGTAAACACCTGCCCCTCAAAGCTGTCCCAGTTACCGTACAGCAGGGCATTGCGCTCCGCCTCCGGCATGCTGGCCAGTCTTTGCACATACAGCGGGTCGTTGGCCATCAAGATCTTGTTGTCAAACACGGAGGACGGCACAAATATCCGCTGCTGCTGTCCCGTGTGCTTTTTACCGTCCGGCGTATACCACACCGCCTCCTCCGTGATGGGCTGCATCGCCGGGGCGGCTGTAATAAAGCGCTCCTTGACCCAGCCGTGTCCGATGTTGCCGGGGTTGGCTGTGGAGCGGATATACACCCGCGTCCCCGGTCCGTTGGGCCGGTTACGGGATTTTAAGTAGTCGTACTCCTCCTGTGTAAAATGCGTTAACTCGTCAAACGCGATAAAGTCATAGGCCTGCCCCTGATACTGTATCTTGTCCTGCGGCCTGTTAAGACTACCAAACACGATCTGCGCCCCAGAGGGAAACCGCCATGTGTGGTTGCTCCCGTTGTACCGCGCCTTTGGATACGCACGGGGGTAGTAGTGCAGCGTCTTGTCGATCAGCTCCCGCAGCTGGGGAAACGTCTTGCGCAGAATCAGCGCCTTGTACCACGGGATATGCACCTGCCGCAGCGCCTCGATGACAAGCGCATCGCTCTTGCCGCCGCCCGCCGCCCCGCCATACAGGGCTTCGTACTCCGGCCTCGCCATAAATACGGCCTGACGCTCCTGCGGCTCCCACACGATCTCAGGCATCCGTCTTTACCTCCGGCATCAGCACCACGCCGCCACCGCCGTTATCCACAGCAGACCCCATTGTCGTCCACTTATCTATCAGCGTCCCGATCGCCGTCGTGATCTGGCTGGGCGTTGCCTCCGCCAGCTTCTCGGGATCGTTCAACGCCGCCAGCCCTTTTCCTATGATCTGACACACCGTCTCCCGCTGGGCATCCATGTACGCCAGCACGTCCACCGTGTTCTCTTCCTTTTTTTGTTCGCACTTTTCCACAATGTCTGCATTTGCCCGCACAAGGTTTTTCACCGTCGTCGCGGACACGCCGTTGATCTTCGCGGTGGCGCAGTAGTTGTTGGTCTGCACATAGTCCGCCAGTATTTTCTTTTTCTGTCGGTCTGTCAGCCGCGCAGCCATTGTCACCACTCCTTCTTTCCTGACGCAGCGGCCTCCCACCACTGGCCTTTGTCATTGCCGCGTCCTTCCCCGGCTTTCTCCTCGCTTGTATTCCATGTCTCCCCTGGGACACATTTTTAAGAGGTGCGGGAAGTCCTGTTTTATGTAAGCAGACTACTTGGGACGCATCCCTTACAGCGGTCTGCCAGCGCATCGGCACACTTTCAGGGCGGCGCTATGCCATTGCCCAGCGGTAGTGTCCTCCGCTTTTGGTGCCGCATGGAAGGTGCGACCTCCCGGCTCTTATCGTGAGCTGCTTCGTGCGTGCGGCATATTGCTCCCTCCGGGCGGAGCCGAAGCCCCGCCCATCAGGAAAAGAAGGGGGAAAAGAAATGAATCGGCACGGGCAGGTTGCCCCTGCATATCCAGCATACCTATATGTATATCGCCCGCGCACCCCTCAAACGAAAAATTTTTTTATTTTCCGATCATTTCCACGTCCTCCGGGAAAAACGTCTCCCGCACGCCCTTACACTCCGCCACAATGTACCGCCCCTTTGGGTGCACATACACCACCGTCGCCTTGCGCACGGGGTACTGTTTTTCCGCCTTTCCGGAGCCGGGGAACGGGTCCGGCATCGTCAGAAACCGCGCACGAATCACATCACCCTTCTGCATTGTCCCTCCACGGCGTATCTACGCACTCCGGTTTTTTGCACCGCATTTCGATTGCCCACAAAATGTTCCACGCCGCCGCCAACAGGTGATCTTCGTCCTCCTGCCCGGCCAGATACTTCGCCGCGTGTCGCATGGCGCTGTCCAGCAAACTGCTGGTGGGGATTCCACGGTCTACGTTATGTTCCCCATACTTCAGCGCCCCGGCCTCACAGTGCTTGCTTACCTCGATGATCGCCGCCCACGGAAGAAGATCCATGCGGCCTTTTCCGCCGTGCATATCCCGCTGCGCCCCGGTGCTGAAAGTGGTACGCTCCCCGCTGTCCTTAATCATGCTTTTTAAAATATCAGCCATTGCCCTTTCTCCTTTTCACCACCAACCCATTGCTTCGGCATTTTCAATTTTCAGCATTTTTTCTCTCCTTTTAAATATCTTCCGCACCGACCTCCAGCTTTTCCATCGCCTTCCGGATCACACTGCCGCCGTAGGCATCCTTGGTCAGGGCCAGAAACTCCCGCAGGGTCATGGTGTCGCTGTCCACGTCTATTCCGTGGTCGCGGGCAAACTGACGGCGGCCCATGTCGCAGCTCCCGGTAAGGCGGTGATGCCAGTCATAAAAATACTGCGCAGGGTATGCCCTGCCGTCCTCCGTCTCTTTCAAAAATGCCGCGATGCGCTCCTCCACCGGCATATCTCCAAACAGTTTGTCCCGCAGAGCATCCATCGCCTTTGCCAGCGTTGCACCGTGGGCAAAGATGTTATCCTGTTTGGCAACGTAGCAGGTCGTGGTGGTCAGGTCGCGGTTCAGGATCACGCCGTGCGCCACGTTCCCCCGCACGTGGCGGAGGATCGTGGGCACCCCGTCGATGGTATACACCGGTTCGCTGTTAAAGGATCTTATGCCGTCGCCGTC
>OGZA01000528.1_pt1 | contig 28827 bp, 30 predicted proteins | sample 1576591 | NCBI WGS metagenome assembly OGZA01 (sample SAMEA3541565, study PRJEB24748) | human gut metagenome | biome: human gut; feature: human-associated habitat; material: faeces | place: China | collected 2012
GATCCGTTCGATCAGCCGGGGCGGTCTTTTACGTCTTATGAACTTCAGCCGTAGAGCAGCTCGAAGCTGTCGTAATGGTCGCCGGTGTAATAGATGAGCCCGTCATTGGAAAAGACGATGCGCTCCGCTCCGCGTGACGACGCGCCGAGGGTGTTGATATCGCACTCTGTCCATGTCCGTCCCGGAGCGTCGGGCAGAAGCCCTTCGCGGTTGCCGAAGCGGTCGCCGCCGATGCACTTGCCCGGCAGGTATTTTTCAAGCGAACCGCCCTCCCAGCCGGCCTGCTTCGCCTCATCCTTCGTGACGAAGTTCGACGGCAGGCAGCCATAGGTGTGGATATAAAGGGCAACGTCCTCTTTGGTAGTATATGCGCCGTCCTCATGTATCTGCACCGAGTCGGGCTCTGCCGGTTCGGCGGCGGTATCGCCGGATGGACTGTCCGTCGGCGAGGTGACGAAGATGGCGGTGGGGCCGTCCGCGCCGGCGATAATGCCGACGTCCGTGCTCTGCTCTCCGGGCAGGAGCGCAAAGATGAGCAGCGCCGCCAGAACTATTATAGGTAAGATTTTCTTCAGTTTCAAATCGGTCAACTCCTGCGGCTATAATAACACAGGGCGGCAGCTTATGCAATGCCGACACTGTCGTCTGACATGAGCATATATGCCTGTCTAAATAAACATAAAGGAGCAATTTAAACATACTGTCGTGACTGTCTGTTTTGTAGTTCCATACAAATGTTCTGTTTCCATTTTGTTTAATCTGGACAAACCAAATGCTTTATTATATAATGTACGCAGATGATTGTTAAAGAAATAATTATAACAATTTCTTAACGCCTCTATCGGAAGGATGAAAAAGATGTACAAATTCGATACTAAGGTCCAGCATCTCAAATATAAGGTTCTGCGCACGGTCGCAAAGCATGCGTGGGACTCCGATTTCTATGAAACATTCCTTGACATCCCGAAGGAAATAATCCCCGGCAAGACGCCGACGATGCGCTGCTGCGTATACAAGGAGCGCGCGATATTAGCTGAGCGCGTCAAGCTTGCCGCGGGCGGGGACAGGAACAACCCGAACGTCATTGAAGCGCTCGACATCGCCTGCGACGACTGCCCGACCGGGGGCTACACCGTGACGGAGGCCTGCCGCGGCTGCATCGCGCACCGCTGCGAGGACGCCTGCCCGCGCGGCGCGATAACGCACGATGAGTTCCACCACGCGCACATTGACAAGAGCAAGTGCATCAACTGCGGCAAGTGCGCCGCCGTCTGCCCCTACTCCGCTATATACAACCGCAAGCGCCCCTGCCAGAACGCCTGCAAGATCGGCGCGATATCCATGAACGAGGACGGCACCGTCAAGATCGACAACAGCAAGTGCATCTCCTGCGGCGCGTGTGTTTACCAGTGCCCGTTCGGCGCACTGTCGGATAAGTCCTTCATTCTCGACGCGATAAAGATGCTCAAGAACTGCGAGCGCGTTTACGCAATAGTCGCCCCGGCGATCGTCAGCCAGTTCAACTACGCAAAGCCCGGCCAGGTCATCACGGCCATCAAGGCTCTCGGCTTCTGCGATGTGCTCGAAGCGGCGCTCGGCGCGGACATGGTCGCCTACAACGAGGCCGCGGAGCTTGCCGAGCGCGGCTTCCTCACCAGCTCCTGCTGCCCGGCCTTCGTGAGCTATATACGCAAGAGCTTCCCGGAGCTTCAGGAGAATATATCGCACAACATGTCCCCGATGGCGACGATAGCAAAGCGCATAAAGGAAAAGGACCCCGAGGCGAAGACGGTGTTCATAGGCCCCTGCACGGCGAAAAAGGGTGAGTTCCAGCTGCCTGAGGTACACAAGTACGTCGACTGTGTACTCACCTTTGAGGAGCTTCAGGCCATGTTCGACAGCCGCGAGCTTGATGTCGGCGCGATGGAAGAGACGGTGCTCAACAACGCCTCCGGCTACGGGCGCATATTTGCCCACTGCGGCGGGCTTGCCGAGGCTGCCGCCGAGGCGCTGAAGGAGCAGGGGATAGACTTTGAGCTCAAGCCGCTCAGCTGCAACGGCATTGAAGAGTGCAAGCTTGCGCTGATGAAGGCTGCGAGAGGAAAGCTCGATGCTAACTTCGTCGAGGGCATGGCATGCGTCGGCGGCTGCGTGAACGGCGCGGGCTGCATGACGCACAATGAGCGAAACCGCGTCAAGGTCGACGCGCACAGCCAGCAGGCGCAACTCAAGAGCATTACCGATTCGCTTCTGTACGCCGCCGAGATCGACCGTGAGCTTAAGGAAAAGGCCGGGGATAAGGCCTGATAAGCTGTTCACTTGACGCGATCCTCCGGGTATTGTATATTTAATGTGGCTCCGCGTATGGAGCGAATATATATCCGTCCGGAGGACACGCCATGGATAACAGGACAAGCAAGCAGAACTACTACCTCGATATTGCCGACGCGGTGCTGGAGCGCTCCACCTGTCTGCGCCGTAAATACGGCGCGATAATCGTGCGCAATGACGAGATAATTTCCACCGGCTATAACGGCGCGCCGCGCGGCAGACGCAACTGCTCCGACATCGGCACCTGCACACGCGAGACGCTGAGGATCCCCTCCGGTGAGCGCTACGAGCTCTGCCGCTCCGTCCACGCCGAGGCAAACGCGATCATCTCCGCCTCGCGGCAGGACATGATCGGCGCGTCGCTCTACCTCGTCGGGCGCGACGCCGCGACAAATGAGCTGCTCTCTGATGCGATGAGCTGCTCAATGTGCAAGCGGCAGATCATAAACGCGGGGATAGACCGCGTCATCATCCGCATCACCCCGACCGAGTACCGCACGATCCCTGTCAGCGACTGGGTCGAGAACGACGACTCGATATTCTCATTCTGAATATAAAGCGGCGCTGTCTATGCGCAGAAAAAATGCAGAGCGGATCATACCGCTCTGCATTTTTCTGCGCATTTATTTTGCGGATGTGCTCACACCGTTTTTCTGCGCATGGAGCTTGGGATGCCAAGCCCCTCTCTGTATTTCGCGACCAGACGGCGCGATATATTGACGCCGTTTTCCGCAAGGCTGCTGCACAGCTGCTGATCCGAGAGCGGCGAACGCTTGTCCTCCTGCGCTATCTGCCGCTGAATGAACTTCTTTATCATGTCGGCAGATTTTGCATCCTGATCCTGACGGCTTGCCTTGAGAGAAAACATATCCTTGATGGCGATAATGTTCCCGTCGAAGTCTGCGTACTTGCCTTTTACAGCCCGGCTGACGGTGGAGACGTGCACACCCATACGTTCGGCATCGCGCCGCTGTGGCCGGCAACGGCGGTGTGCCTCATCATCCTTATCCCGATCACGCTGTCGAGTAAGGAAAAGATCTCCGATGGGTACAGGAGATATATGGAAGCGCAGGAAGCGCTCCCGGAAAACAAAGCCAAAGCGCAGGCGTAAGCTGCAATCTATAATAAAAAGTCCTGAAATCGCAAGATTTCAGGACTTTTCTGCGCTTATGCGGTTTAAATCGACGCTGTCTCAATTGCTGCCCGGCGTCATGTGAACAGCTTGAAGGTCTCCATATGCTCCTGGCCGTGTTTCCGGGCGATTTCCGGATCCCTTGAGGCAAGGGCTTCATAAAGCGTTGTGTGCAGCTCCGTATACTTAGTGAAATCAAAGCCCTGCCGGTAGTTCAGCGCCGTGGAATTTATGATTACCGAGCGGGAGATAATATTCGTCATACGCTCAAAGACAACGTTACGAGTCATCTTGTATATCAACGTATGGAACGCGATCTCCTGATCAATGAATTCGTCGATCCACTCGTCAACCGAGCTTTCAACGACAAGACAGCTGATCTCGTTCATCCTGACGACCAGATGCTTCATATCGTCCAGCTGATGCGCGGAAGCGTTTGCTGCCGCCAGCGCGCATACTTCCGGCTCAATGATGCTCCTGAACTGGGAAAGATTGGACTTCAGGATGTCTTCGTTCACAAACTCAAGGCCGAACGGATCCTCGCTCAGACCCGGTATCGCAGCCACAAAGGTACCCTTGCCGCGCTCTATCTCCAGGACACGGCGGGAAACAAGAAGCTTCACCGCTTCCCGTATCGTAGTGCGGCTGACATTGAGCGAGTCTGCCAGCTCCTGCTCGTTCGGCAGCTGCGTGCCGACGGCATATTTGCCGACGATGATCCGCTGCTTTATTCTGTCGGCTATATTTTCAGAAAGAGTCTTGCTCTGCAAATTATCACCTTTTCCTCAACTTATATAACATGAGAATTATACCATATATGAGGAAAAAATCAAGTGGTCATACGTCATATGTGTTAAGCGTTTTCCACAAAATTCGTGTCGCTTATTCAGCGAAAATGTCAATTGAAATCATTTATATGTAAGCGTATTATAAACACAGACATAATACGTCATACATCACACGTGATATGGCGCGTTATCGACACGGAAATCGGCAAAGAACCGGAAAAACAAAAAAGGAGAAATATTAATGAAAAAGGCTATCTCAATTATCCTTGCATTGGTTATGACTCTGGCTGTACTTACCGCATGCGGCAGCAGCAGCACTCAGCCCGCTGCGACTTCTGCCCCGGCGGCAAACGACGCGGCAGCATCTGCCGAGCCCGCTAAGGACGTCCGCCTGCTCAAGACCTCTATGCCCACCGCTTGGGATGAGACGCACGGCTATACTCAGGCGCTCATCGCTATGAACAAGTACCTTGACGAAGTCTCCGGCGGCACCCTGCAGCTTGACATTTACGCCGGCGGCCAGTTGGGCGATGAGACCGCCATATTCGAGTGCCTCCAGCTCGGCACTGTGGACTGCGCGATCTTCAACGCCGCTTCTCTTTCCAACTTCACCCACGCTCTCGAAGCTTTCGACCTGCCTTATCTCTACACCGACGATGAAGGCTGGGCAAATCAGGAGCTCCAGAACGCAGTCGTCAGCTCTGACTTTGCAAGAGGATATCTTGACAAGGTATACGAGGAGACCACCGTCCACGCAGTCGGCTTCCTGTACAATGCCGCCCGTGACTTCTTCCTGAACAAGCCCCTTGATTCCCTCGCCGACGCTTCCAAGATAAAGCTCCGCTCCATGACAGCTCAGATGCATCTTGATATGTACACCGCAATGGGCTTTGTCGCCACTCCCATGGGCTACAGCGAGGTCTACAACGCAATGCAGACCGGCGTTATCGACGGCTTTGAGGACACCGCCTGCTCCACCATCACCTCAGGCACCTATGAGACCGCAAAGTACTGTGTAAAGAGCGGCCACGCGACTGCATCCCCGCTGTTTGTGTGCAGCGATATGGTCTGGAACAGCCTCACCGCTGAAGAACAGGGCTGGCTGATCGGCGCTGTTGAGGTAGGCCGTCAGGCCTGCTGCGACACCTTCGTTGTCTCCCAGGCCAACGCATACAAGACCTTTGAGGAAAAGGGTCTCAAAGTCAGCGTTATCGACCGTGATGAAGCCCGCACCGCAGTTGCTCCCGTCATCGCAAAGTATTGCGAGAACGAGGACTATAAGGCTGTCTACGTGTTTGTTCAGGAACTGCGCGAGGAGCTCGGCCTCGGTTCTTACATCGGCATGGAGGACTACATGGACATGTTCGCATGATGCGGACTGCTCGTAATTAACGCAATCGATCAACTTAATGGGCCGCGGCTGGTTTCAGAGGCGGCCCATTAATAAAATGGATTTATATAGGTAGGGTGATAAAAATCAAAAAAATACTTTATACCCTTGATAAAGTCAATGACTTCTTCGTGAACATCCTCAAGTATGTCCTTGCGGCGATACTGAGCATTCAGATCCTGCTGATCTTTATGACGGCAGTTATGAGATATGCATTCAACCATCCGCTGCCCTGGACGGATGAGCTGACCACTTATATGCTCGTAATGATAACATTCCTCGGCGGATACGTTGCGTCGAATACCGGCGCGCTGGCAAAGGTCGAGTTGATCTCCGGCAAATTCAATGGAACGTTCGGGAAGATCATCAATGTTGTCGCAAGAGTATTCTCGGGTGCGCTTGTCGGCTGGATCGCATTCTACGGGACCAAGCTTTTCCTCAGCCCCGTCATCCAGAACCAGACCAGCTCCGCGCTGCAGATGCCGGTCAAGTATGTGTGGTGGTGCCTGCCGTTCACGATGTGGCTGCTTCTCATTACCGAGATCCTTGGGATCATACACATTTTTGTACCCAAGCAGACGGCGGAGGAAACTCTTCCCCCGCAGGAAATCGACGCATAAGGAGGGCAGACATGGTACTTATAATAACCTTTATCGTCACGATGATAGTGGGCGTGCCTATATGCTATGTCCTCGGCCTTGTAGGCGCGGCGGGTCTCGTAAGCATGGGGCCGACGTATTTTTCCACTGTCGCGCAGAAGCTGTTCGCTTCGGCCAACAATTACAGCCTTATGGCAATCCCGATGTTTATCCTTGCCGGTGAGCTTATGGGACTGTCGGGCGATGTTCACAGGCTGATGGACTTCTGCCGCTCCATAATCGGACGCATCCGCGGCGGCATCGCATATGTGTGCACTATCGTTGGCCTGCTGCTCGGCGGCATACTCGGCATGGCAAATGCGGAAGCTGCGCTCCTGAGCTCCACGATATATCCGGAAATGCTCAAGGACGGCTATGAGGATACCTTTTCGGCCTGTTTTATCGGCTCCGTGTCCGTCGTCGGCCCGCTGATCCCGCCAGGACTGCTGTATGTTATCTACGGCGTCGCGAGCGGCACGCCGATCGCATCGCTGTTTGAATCCGGCGTCATTCCCGGCATCCTGGTCGCTATTGCTCTCATGTCGGTCATCTTCGTGCTCAGCCGCAAGCCCGGCTGCCCGTGGAAGACCCATGAGTGGAAAGGCTGGAAGCATGTCCTGCATTGCTTCAAGGATGCTGCGTTCTCCATAGTCGCGCCGTTCCTGACCTTCGTGTGCATCGCGGCCGGCATCACCACCGCCACCGAAGCGGCGAGCGTCATCATCGTCTTTGTCCTGCTCGTCGGCACGATCGTCTATAAGAAGATCAAGTTCAAGGATCTTCTCCCGATGATGATCCGCTCTGCGGTCATGAGCGCAGCGATACTGATGATCGCCTCCATGGCCGGTGTTATGGGCTGGGTTCTGGCAATAGACCAGATACCGCAGAAGATATGCAATCTGATGATCTCCATGACAAACAGCAGGATCGCCGTCCTGTTCATCATCCAGATATTCCTGCTCTTCGTCGGCATGTTCATGGACGCTGCCCCCGCCGTGCTTATCCTTGTCCCCGTCTTTATGCCGATAATGAAGCAGTACGGCATCGATCCGGTGCACTTCGGTCTCCTTATGTGCTTTAACCTCACCATCGGCGTTCTCACGCCGCCTGTCGGGACCTGCCTTTACACGACCGCAATGGCCACCGGCGTACCTGTTGACAGAATGATAAAGGGCATATGGCCGTGGATCGGCGTGCTTGTCGTTGTGCTGTTCATATGCACCTACTGGGAAGGACTCATACTCTTTATACCGCGCCTGCTCGGCTACGGCGTGTAAAAATCAACCATCAGGGAGTAACAGAAAATGATTAAAAACGAGCATCATATCAATGATTTCGTCTCGAGCGAGATCAGAAAAGCAAACGAGACCCGCGGGCTCTGGTATTACGAGCTGGTGCAGAGCGCCGGTAAATACGGCCTTGATAAGGAACAGTTCGCCCGCGCCGCGATCAGGAAGCTCGGCAACCTTTACCGCGGCGGATACCCCGACACCGACAGCGTGCCTGAGTTCATGGGTGCCTTCCTCAATGACCATAACATCAAGCAGTTCCACATGGAGCTGGTCAGCCTCACCGATGATGAAGCTGTTGTCCATTTCCATTACTGCCCGATGTGCGGAGCCTGGACGAAGCTTACCGACAACGAGAAAGAGATCGGCATGATATGCGACTGCGCAATGGATGTTGACCGCGGCGTGTTCGACCTCTATGAGCACATCGGCTTCAAGCTCGAAAAGGCTATCGGCTGCGGCGACAACGTATGTGAGCTGCATTTTGTCAGAAAGTGATCGGGAGGGATACACATGATCGTTAATGAACCGAAGAAATACATAGGCGACTACGGCGTAGACAGCGTCAGAGCTGCATATGAAAACCGCGGCAAGTGGTACTACTATCTTGTCAAGGAGGGACTCGACCAGGGGCTGCCCCTTGAGTTCGTGCGCGATGCGATGCGCGAGGCAGGAAAGTTCCAGTATGAGACGCGCTTCAAGGGAATGACCGAGATCGACGAGTTCGCCGGAGAGTTCATGACCTACGGCGTGGAAAAAGTAAACGAGGGCGAGATTGTCGAGAAAGACGAGAACCATCTCAAGATCGATCTTGGCTACTGCCCGCTCGTAAAAGCATGGCAGGGTCTGACGGACGACGAGGAGTATATGTCCCGGATCTGCGACTGCTGCATGGATATGGACCGCGCCATGGCGGAGGGCCTCGGCTGGACGATGGACCTTGAGCACACCATTGCCGCCGGTGACGGCAAATGCACTATGTGCTTCAGAAAGAAATAATCACTGCGTGTAAAAAGGGGAGGCGGAGGTATCTGTCTCCCTTATTTTGAACACTTTATAAGGAGAAGAACGATGAAGAAAATAATCAACGATCCGGAACACGTAGTATCCGAGATGCTGGCAGGCATAGAGATATCGGACAGCAGCCTCAGATATATCCCCGGCTTTGAGGTGATCGCGCGCCGCGAGCCGAACAAGGAAAAGGTCGCCATCATTTCCGGCGGCGGCAGCGGCCATGAACCTGCGCACGCGGGCTATGTTGGGCTCGGTATGCTCGATGCGGCAGTCGCGGGCAATGTGTTCGCGTCCCCGTCTCCCGACCGCATCCTCGAAGCGATCCATCAGGTCGGCGGAGACAAGGGCGTACTGATGGTCATAAAGAATTATTCCGGAGACATTATGAATTTCAGCATGGCCGCCGAGCTTGCCGAAATGGAGGGCTATAAGGTCATGTCCGTCGTCACCCGTGACGACGTGGCCGTGCCCGAGAGCACCTATTCCACCGGCCGCCGCGGCATCGCCGGTACCGTGTTCGTACACAAGATCGCAGGCGCTGCGGCAGAAGCGGGACGCTCTCTGGAAGAGGTACGCGATGTTGCGCAGAAGGTCATTGACAATACACGCTCCATGGGCATGGCCATGAGCCCCTGCATTCTCCCCGGCGTTGGCAAGCCCGGCTTTGTGCTGGCGGATGACGAGATAGAGGTAGGCATGGGCATCCACGGCGAACCCGGCGTGGAGCGTACGAGCGTCAAGACTTCCAAGGAACTTGCGGAGATACTCTGCGGCCATATTCTTGCGGACATGGATTTCAGCGGCTCGGACTGCGCGGTCATGGTGAACGGCCTCGGCGGAACGCCGCTGATGGAGCTTTACATTCTCACGAACGACGTGAATGCGCTTCTCAGGGAAAAGGGAATAAACCCCGTGCGCTGGTACGTGGGCAACTATATGACCTCGCTTGAAATGAGCGGCTGCTCCGTTTCTCTGCTCAGGCTTGATGATGAGATGAAAGCTTATCTTGACGCGCCTGCGCACACGGCGGCATGGAGGGAATAAGAATGGCGAAGGTTGATATCACTGCCGGTAAGTATGTGGATTACCTTAAAAAGGTCACGGCGAAGATCGCATCGGAGAAGGACTACATCACTGAGCTTGATGCGGCCACGGGTGACGGAGACCACTGGGCAAACATGAATACGGGCTTCACGAAGCTGATGGAGATAGAGGATCAGCTGCGCGCGGCCTCGCTGGCGGAGCTGTTCAAAAAGGCGGCGATGACCATCATGTCCGGCGTCGGCGGCTCTTCGGGGATACTGTACGCAAGCGCATATCTCAAGGCTTCGGCAGCCGTCGGGAGTGCGGAGACGATGGACGCAGCCAAGCTGCTTGAGGTTCTGGAGGCGGAGCTTCAGGGCATAATGCAGCGCGGGAACGGCCAGCCGGGCTTCAAGACAATGATCGATCCGCTGTATGAGGCGGTCGAAGCGATGAAAGCAGCCCTGCCCGAGGGGGAAGCGGCAGCGATCCGGGCGATGCAGGCCGGTGCGAAGCACGGCATGGAAGCGACGCGGGACATGGAAGCCATCCGCGGCAGGGCGTACTATCAGGCGAACAAGGGAGTCGGACATCTTGACCCCGGCGCCGTGACGATGTATTATCAGCTTGACCTGCTCGGAGAAGCCGCGATCGAAAGCATGAACTGACTGTTCCGGAGGAGTATATACAGATGACAGATCTTCGTCAGCTTATCATTGATGATATGAAGCCGGCGCTCGGCGTGACCGAGCCTGCGGCAATAGCCCTTGCGTGCGCCCAGGCCCGCGCGCTGTCGGATGAACCCGTTGAAAAAATCGTTGTCCGCGTCAATTCCGGCATATATAAAAATGCCTTTACCTGCGGAATACCCGGCACGGCAGAGGTAGGGAACGAATATTCCGCGGCTCTTGGCATAGTTTGCGGCGATGCAGAGAAAGGCCTGTGCGTGCTTGAGGACGTAAACGACGCGGCCGTGGCAGAGGCAAAGAAAATGATCGGCGACGGCAGGGTAAAGGTCGAGCTTGATTCGATAAGCTCAGTGCTGTTCATCGGTGCGACGGTGTACACCGCGCACGATGTATGCAGAGCGGAGCTCCGCGGCAGCCACACGAACTTCTGCCTCATAGAAAAGAACGGCCGGAAGCTGCTGGAAAAGCCCTATGTCCATTCGGACGCGGACCGCTCGCCCATAGTGGAATGCAGCATCGCGGACATTTATGATTTCGCGCTCAACACGCCAATAGAGCAGCTGAAGTTCATGCTCGAAGCGTACCGCGTCAATGAGGAGCTTGCGGAAGCGGGCGCTGCATGGGAGCGCTGCACCATTACCCGGAGCATGATCGCGCAGAACGGCGGCAGGCTCATCTCGGACGATCCGCGCCAGAGTGCGAAGACGTATGCGTGCGCCGCGGCGGAAGCACGCGTCTTAGGTATCGATAAAGCTGCAATGAGCATTACCGGCAGCGGGACGCACGGGATAATCTGCACCCTCCCGCTGGATGCGTACTGCAAGGTTCAGGGGCTGGGCGAGGAGCGGCTCCTGCGCGCCACCGCCATCAGCTATCTGGTGTGTATGTACATAAAGGAGTTTTCCGGTAAGCTGTCGGCGTTCTGCGGCTGCGGAATAGCCGGAGGCACCGGGCTCGCCTGCGCGCTGGCCTATCTGATGGGCGGAGACGAAGCGAGCCTTGACCGCGCCTGCAATAATATGGCCGCTTCGATAACCGGCATGATATGCACCGGCGGCAATCACTGCTGCTGCCTGAAGGTCATCACCGCGGTCGACTGCGCATATAATGCCGCCGTCCTCAGCGTGGATAATGCTGCCGTGGCTGCCCCGCACGGCCTCTGCGACCATTCGGTCGAAAAAACGCTTCAGAACGTCGGCCTTATCGCTGACCCCGGCATGGTCGATACGGAGCGCGTGATAGTAGAGATAATGAAAAACAAATAACCCACGCAGACCTCAAATCAAAAAAGAAGCAGAGCGGCTCATACCGCTCTGCATTTTTATGCCTTATCTCACTGCACCGACGGCTGCCCGGCGTCACAGCGCGGCGCGCTGCTCGGGGGACATGCGGTACTGCGGCTTCACATGGTATGCGACCTCGGCGTACTGCCGTGCGCGCTCGCGCAGACAGAAGTTGCCGTTCTGGCTGCACCAGACATACAGCTCGTGGATTATCAGATCCGTCGCGATGTGCGACAGCAGCTCCGGCGGCTCCTCGGTCTCGATGATGCCGGACTTTGCGCAGTTTTTTGCGAGCGTCGCAAACAGATCGTCCAGCGCGTGGACGGCTTCGCGTATGCCCTGCGGGGACTCAAACTGCATGATGAACAGCGTGCTTGTGAGCTTCGGGCCGAAGTCGAGCGCTATCGCGATGAACCGGTCGAACAGCTGCCAGATGCGCTCAAAGTCGTTTTCCGCGTCCGCAAACTTCCGGAAGCTCTCCTCATCATTCTGCTGCGGCTTTGCGACGACGTAATCCAAAATGCTGCGCTTGCCCTTGAATAGGGTATAGAAAACCGAGCGCGAAACGTGCGCCGCCTCGCATATTTCGTTGACGCTGACATTGTCGTAGCCCTCGGCTTTGAACAGCCCTATCGCGCATTTCGCAATGCTTTCCTTGAGCCGATGCGACGAATCCTGCACCAAAAACGCCCCTTCCGTAACGTCCTGATTTCGAGGACATTTTACGATATTTGTCCTCGGAAGTCAACGAGCCGCCTGGATTGTTCTCAAATATTTTGCAGTTCTTTTGTGAGTTGTTCCAAAACAGCTGTTAACTTATTGACTATTTTCAACAAGTTAGGTACGCTTAAACCCAGCTATAAAAATAACAAGCGCACCCCGTTTTTTATTCTATCAGGAGGCTTGAAAAGCTATGACGAAGGACGAAAAAATCGCAAAGCTCGGCAAAGAGATAACCGACCGGGCGACCGTGCTGCTCGGCAAGGACAAGATCACCCCTGAGTCCCCGGAATATCTGGGCATCAACTCCGCGCTGAAGTACACCGCTTATAAGTACGACCAGAAGATGGCCGACGACATTCTTGACATCTGCCTTACGATGAAGAAGCGTGTGCCGCTGACCATCGAGCAGCTGGCGAAGAAGAACCCGCAGTTCGACAGAGCATATCTTGAGAAAGCTATGCAGGCTGTCAGCGAGAGCGGCCTTGTCGAGTTCCACTGGGAAAACCTCGACGGTAAGAACCCCAACCATGAAAAGCGCTGGGTGCTGGACATGTTCGTCCCCGGCAGCGCCGAGATTATGATGATAAACCCCGAGCAGTCCGACATGTACCCCGAGACGGCTGACTTCTTCGAGCGCATGGCTTATCTGCCGCTGGCCGGCATCACCGAAATGGTGCCTCCCGGAGGCGCAGGCATCGGCATGCATGTCATCCCTGTTGAGAAGGCCATCCCCGCCGAGAGCAAATCTCTGCCCATCGAGCACCTCAGCCACTGGCTCAAGAAGTATGAGGGCCACATCGGCGTGTCTGTCTGCTCCTGCCGCAAGCAGCAGCGCATCCGCGGCGAAGGCTCCGGCGATGTTGAGGGCGAATGGTGCATCGGCGTCGGCGATTTTGCCGACTACTGCCGCGAGACCAACCACGGCCGCGACATCACCTATGAAGAGGCTATGGAGATCCTCCAGAAGGCCGAGGACAAGGGCTATGTCCACCAGATAACCAACATCGACGGCGAGAACAAGATCTTCAGTATCTGCAACTGCGCGGTCGGCGTCTGCAACGCGCTGCGTACCTCCCAGCTGTTCAACACTCCGAACCTCTCCGCCTCCGCTTACACCGCCGAGAGCGACCCCGAGAAGTGCGTCGCATGCGGCAAGTGCGTTGAGACCTGCCCCGCCGGCGCTGTCCGTCTCGGCCAGAAGCTCTGCACCAAGGAAGGCCCCATCCAGTATCCGCGCCATGAGCTGCCTGACGATACCAAGTGGGGCGAGGATCACTGGAACAAGAACTACAAGAACGAGAACGGCTCCATCCAGACCTGGCCCACCGGCACCGCGCCCTGCAAGGTCGCCTGCCCCGCGCACATCGCTATCCAGGGCTATATCAAGATGGCTGCCGACGGCCGCTATGCGGACGCGCTCAAGCTCATAAAGAAGGACAATCCCTTCCCGGCCGTCTGCGGCAGCATCTGCCGCAAGTACTGCGAGGACGCCTGCACCCGCGGCACTGTCGATGAGCCGCTCGCAATAGACGAGATAAAGAAGTTCATCGCCGAGCAGGACATGAAGGCTGAGCACCGCTATGTGCCGCCCATGAACTCCTGCACCCACGAGAAGTTCGACCAGAAGATCGCCATAATCGGCGCGGGCCCTGCGGGCATGTCCTGCGCGTACTTCCTCGCCATCGAGGGCTACAGCCCCGTCGTGTTTGAGAAGGAAGCGGCTCCCGGCGGTATGCTCATGAACGGCATCCCCTCCTTCCGCGTCGGCAAGGATATCGTAAAGTCCGAGATCGACGTCCTGCGTGAGATGGGCGTTGAGTTCCGCTGCGGCGTTGAGGTCGGCAAGGATGTCACCATCCAGCAGCTGCGCGAGGAGGGCTTCAAGGCCTTCTATGTCGCGGTCGGTCTCCAGAAGGCCGCAAAGCTCAACATCCCCGGCGAGGAGCTTACCGGCGTTCTTGGCGGTCTTGACTTCCTGCGCTCCGTCAACAGCGGCGCGACCAAGGAGCTCTCCGGCGACGTCGGCGTTATCGGCGGCGGCAACGCAGCCATCGACGTGGCGCGCGCCGCAAAGCGCCTGACCGGCGGCAGCGTCAGCATGTACTGCCTCGAGAAGGACGAGGAGATGCCCACCGTTCCCGATGAGAAGAACGCGGGTCTTTCTGACGGCGTTGTCATCAACAACTCCTGGGCGCCCAAGGCCATCCTCGGCGAGGACGGCAAGGTCACCGGCATTGAGCTCATGCGCTGCGTCTCCGTGCGTGACGCAAACGGCAAGTTCGCCCCCGTGTATGACGAGAACGAGACCATCACCGTCTCCTGCTCCAATGTCCTCGTCGCGATCGGCCAGCGCTCCGAGTATGGCGCTGTCCTCACAGGTACCGCTGCGGAGACTCCCGACGGCCGCCTCATCGCGCATGACGGCGTGACCTTCCAGACCGCCGAGCCCGATGTGTTCGTCGGCGGCGACTGCGCGACCGGCCCGAAGTACACCATCGACGCTATCGCCAGCGGCCGTGAGGGCGCAGTGTCCATCCACCGCTACGTGAACGTCGGCCAGACGCTGACCATTCACCGCAATCTGCGCGAGTTCAAGGAGCTCGACAAGGAGAACGTCACCCTGCCGGCCGAGAAGATAAAGAAGCCCGCCCGCTCCGCCGTCGTCATCGACGAGAAGAAAGTCCTCACCATGTGCGACGACCGCGTGACCTTCACCGAGGGGCAGATAAAGTCCGAGGCCTCCCGCTGCCTGAGCTGCGGCCGCAGCGTGGTCGACCCGAACAAGTGCATCGGCTGCGGCATCTGCACCACCAAGTGCGAGTTCGACGCGATCCACCTCAAGCGCAACCGCCCGCAGAACAGCAAGATGATCCCCGCCGAGGACAAGTTCAAGGCCATCGCTCCCTACGCCGCAAAGCGTCAGGTAAAGATAATCAAGAAGCAGCTTTCCGGCAAATAATCATCCCGGAGCAGAAACAGGTGCGGGATAAAACCCGCACCTGTTTTTACAGATCAACTCAGAAAGGAAAGTTATGCACGAGCTTAGCATAGTGACCTACGTCATCGAGCAGGTCGACGAGATAGCCAAGGAGAACAAGCTCACGGACATCCAGTCCGTCACGCTGGAGTTCGGCGAGGTGTCCGGAATAGTACCGGAGTATCTGAGCGACTGCTGGAAATGGTACGCCAAAAAGACTCCGCTGATAGAACACACTGAGTTTAAGTACGAGATCATCCCGGCCATAACATGGTGCGACGACTGCAAGACCACCTATCCCACCGTGAAATACGGCAAGACCTGCCCCAGCTGCGGCAGCGGCCACACATGGCTCCAGCAGGGGCAGGAGATGAACCTCAAGGAAATAGTCGCGTGTTGAATGTTGGAAAATAGCAGCGAAATTTTGTCAAAAAAACTGACATCAGTATATTGCGTTTAGAAGAACAAGTGTTAAAATAATGACGGTCGCCCGCGGCGGCTGGATTCTTGTGCCGGAAGCTGTCGGCTCCCGGCGATTGGAGAAGAGAAGATATGAAAGATCTCAAGCACCTGCTCTATTTTGAAAATCTCCTGCAGGAAGCTCAGAATGAGCTTATCCTACAGGCGCAGAGCGAGGGGAAGGTCTGCGTGGCCTATGTCTGCGAGAACACACCCGAGCCGCTGCTGAACCTGCCGGGCGCGTTTTCCACGCGTCTGCGCGCACCGCGCACCGGTTCCATGGAAATGGCGACCTATTACATGACCAGCTTCCTCTGCGAGTACAGCCGCGCCCTGCTTGAGCGCGCCATCGAGGGCGGCTACAACTTTGCCGACTGCCTCATCACTCCCGACGGCTGCACGATGATGAACCGCGCCGTCGAGAACATGGAGCTGCTGAAGGCTCTGGGCAAGGACAAGGAAAAGTTCTTCTTTGAGTATATGGAGATACCCATGAAGGCCGACGACAACGGCCTGAACCTCTATACTCTCCAGTGCAAAAACCATATCCTCAAGCCCCTGCATGAGCACTACGGCATTGACGTTTCCGATAAGGCGATCCGTCAGGCTGTTGCCGAGCACAACCGCGTCTGCGAGCTTATCCGCGCGATCGGCGATTTCCGCAAGGGCGACAAGCCGCGCATCACGGGCTATGAGTTCCACGTCATCACGCTTGCGACCTATGTCGCGCCGAAGTACCTGATCATTGACAAGCTCGAAGAGACGCTCGAAGAACTCAAGACCCGCGAGCCGGACGAGAAAGACTACCGCGCCCGTGTGCTGGTAGTCGGCTCCGAGGTTGACGACTGCGGCTTTATAAAGCTCGTCGAGGATACCGGCGCTTATGTCTGCGCCGACCGCTTCTGCTACGGCTCTCTTCCCGGCCGCGATCCCATCGAGCTGACCGATGATGAGGATGCGCTGACGCAGATATGCCGCCGGTACATGTACCGCGGCCAGTGCCCGCGCTACATGAACACCGCCAAGATGACCGGACGCCGCGAGTACGTCAACAAGCTCGCAAAAGAGTATGACGCCGACGGTATCATCTATGAGCAGATAAAGTTCTGCGACCCGTGGGCTTACGAGCGCATGATGGGTTCGCACATCATGCACGATGATTACGGCTACCCCGTGCTGTCGGTCGACCGCCCGTATAACATCTCGTCCTCCGGCCAGATGCGCACCCGCGTACAGGCCTTCGTCGAGAGCATCGAGATAAAGAAGATCCAGGGAGGGGACAAGTGATGAGCAACAAGAGAATCGGCTGCGAGAATTTCGGTAAGTTCTATACCGAAGGCAAGGTCAGGAACCGCCGCGAGTGGCGCGGCGTTGTCGACACGCTCTATGATTACTCCCGCTGGCTCCACAACTGGATAACTATGGCGAAGATGGTCTCGAAGCCGAGAAACATCAAGGCCATGTTCCGCTACCGCTGGATGTCGAACTACCTCGCCGTCCCCATGATGGTCGACCGCCACACGCAGGGTCTGCGCGGCGAGCATCTGCGCATCTGCCATCTGGAGCAGGACCTCATAATCGAGGACGTCGCAAAGTTGCTTGACGGCCTCTTCCGCGGCGACCGCCGCATCGGCAACGACAAGGCGTTTTCCGACAAGGTCGTCCTCGTCGACGAGAACGAAATGACCGCCGTCATGATGGGCTTCCCGACCCTGAAGGGTCTCAGCCGCGAGACTCCGTCCACCTACGTCTCCGTGCTTCTGAACCAGCACGCGGCGGAGCATTATATCGACGTTGCGCAGGAATACGGCCTTGCAGGCGACGTCTGCCCCATGCCCGAGGCTGAGGCCGGCGTATCCATCGATGACGACGCCCCCGTGCTCGGCGCCTGCGCCGTCCAGTGCAACACCACCTGCGACGGTTCCCTTCTCGGCAACGGTGTTATCTCCAAGCGCCTTGAGCTTGAGGACGGCATTCCCGTGTTCCAGCTTGCCGCACCTCTGCGCCACCGCGAGGACGACGTGCAGGACTATGCCGCGCAGGAGATAAAGAACGCGATTGCTTTCATCGAGGAGCACACCGGCGAGAAGTGGGACTGGAACGCATACTTTGAATGCGCTAAGCGCGTCAATTACGCCACCAAGTGCCGCGTCGAATGGCTTGAGATGAACAAGACCGAGTACCCGCAGGTGTTCGGCTCGAACCTCGCACTCTATACCGAGACCAACTACATGGCAATATGCGGCAAGGTAAAGGCCTTTGAGGACGTCGACCACAAGATAACCAGGCTTGCCGAGCGCGCCTATAAGAAAAAGAAGATGGCCGCCAACGAGTACCGCCACAGAGCCATCGTCTGGGGCGTCCAGTCGCATTTCTATATGGACTTCCTCGTGTGGCTGCTCAACTGCTGGGGCATCGTGCCGCTGACGGATATGCTCTCTATGGTCTCCACGAAGGAGCTCGTCACCGAGGACACCCCGGAGAACCGCGAGCAGGCGTACTACGATATGGCATGGCTGACCGAGAACATGATAATGCGCAACCGTACTCACGGCGGCTACAAGGTGCTGCTTGACGAGCTGTGGGAGTACTGCAAGGAGTTCAACGCCGACATGGTCGTTCTCTGGGAACATATGAGCTGCAAGGCTCTCGACGGCATGCACGGCATGTTCGAGGAGCGCGCGCGTGAATACGGCATCCACCTCGTCTGGGTCTCGCACGATCTGTTTGATCCGCGCGTGATCTCCCGTCAAGGTGTGCGCGACCAGATCAACAACTATATGCGCACGGTCATGGGTGAGGAGCCTGTCGACCCGAGCCTTGAAGTCCTCCATGACGAAGAATCGTGGTAAGAGGAAAGGAGATAAAAATGTCCAAATTCTGTAAGCTCCTTAAAAAGCTGCTGCTTATATGCCTCGCGTTTTTCGCGGTGACCTTTGCGATCTATTTCTTCAATCTCGACATGAAGCTCACCTCCGCGATGCAGCCCATTCTCGACCATTTCTATGACAAGGTCGACCGCGACCAGCATCTTTGATATTTGCGGGCATGGCCGCCTGAAAGACGCTGCATTCGCAAAATAAAAAACAACATCGGAGAAAGCGGACGCTTTCTCCGATGTTGTTTTGCTGTTTTATGATAGGTCACGGCAGGATAACGCTGAAGGTGCTGCCGGAGCCGGGGGTGCTCTCGACAACGGCGTCGCCCCCGTGGAACTGGGCGATCTCCTTCACCATCGCCAAGCCAAGACCGCTGCTGCCCTCGTCGCCGCGGGAAGTGTCCGCCTGCCAGAAGCGCTGCCAGACCATGTCTAGGTTCTCAGGCGCGATGCCTATGCCGTCATCCTTGACGGAGAGCACAGCTCCCTGCTCCGTGCGGCGCAGAGAGAGCCATATGTGCCCGCCCTCAACGCCGTATTTATACGCGTTCTGGAGAAGATTATGTATGACGCGGGACATCAGCGCGCCGTTGAAGTGCGCAGTGACGCCGGGCGCGATGTCTGTTTTGAGCTCTATGCCCCGGCTGTCGACGGGCGTGAACTCATCGCAGCAGGACTCCGTGAACTCGCTCAGATCGCTCTCGCGCATCGGATAGCGGTCAGTGCCGTGCTGCATACGGGTGAGGCCAAGCAACTGCTGCACAAGCTCCGACATATACTTCGCCTGCTCTTCTATGACGCCGATGGAGGCGGAATAATCATCGGGCGTTTTGTCCTTGCGTCGGGAGCGGTCGCACTGGGCGAGGATGATGGTTATCGGGGTGCGCAGCTCATGTGAAGCGTCGGAAGCGAACTGCCGCTCGGTCTCAAAGGACTTCTCCAAGCGCTCAAACATCCTGTCAAAGCTGCTGCCGAGACGCTTCATCTCGGACGGGCCGCGGCGGATATTCAGGCGCTTTGTGAGGTCGCCGCCGTCGCTTATATCGTTTGCGGCATTGACGATCTTCTCAAGCGGCTTAAAGGACAGACTCGCGATGAGCCAGCCGCCGCCCGTGGAGAGAACAAGGATCGCCGGGAGCAAGGCCGCTGTGAGGATGAGTATGGTGTGCATAAGGCCGGAGCGGTCGGCCGCGGAGATCAGGCCGCGCACCCAGACATATGTGATGTCCATGTCGACATAGACATCATAGATATAATACTCCTCGCCGTTTATCTCAGTGCTGCGCACGAAGTTTTCCTCAAACGGCACGGCGGCGGAATCGAAGCCGTCTGGTATCGCGCCGCAGAGCAGCTCCCCGTCCTCGGCATAGAAGGTAGTGTACACACCGCGGCGGTACGCGTCAACGTCGTCCCACTCGAAGCGCCCGTGGTCAAATTCGAGCCGGTCGGCGTTTTTCATCACGACCTTGACGAGCCTGCCTGCAGGGTCGTCCGTAACAGTGTTTGCATTTATGACGAACACGAATACCAGCACCATAGCCGCCAGCAGCAGCACCATGAGCGTGATCCACAGCGTCATTCTGAGCTTGACGGACATATGCTCAATCCTCCTTCAGCACCCAGCCGGTGCCCCAGACGGTCTGGATAAGCTTCTTGTCAAAGCCGGTGTCCATCTTTTTGCGAAGGTAGCCGACATAGACGTCGACGACGTTCGTCCCGCCCTCATAGTCATAGTTCCAGAGGTTGTTCTCTATCATCTCGCGCGAGAGGACGACGCCCTTGTTGCGCACCATATATTCAAGCAGGGAAAACTCCTTGCTCGTAAGGTCGATGCTCTTCCCGGCGCGCGTCACTCTGTGCGAGGAGGTGTCAAGGCTCAGGTCGCCGACGGTAAAGACGTTCGAGCGGTTGCCGGTATATTTGCGCGTCATGACGCGCACGACGGCCATAAGCTCCTTGAAGTCAAAGGGCTTGACAAGATAATAATCCCCGCCGCTCTCAAGCCCCTCGACGCGGTCGGCGACGCTGTCGCGCGCGGTGAGAAAGAGCACAGGGGTCGTGTCCCCGTCGCGGCGCAGGCGGCGCACGAGGTCAAGCCCGTTGAGCTTCGGCATCATGATGTCCAGGATCATGACATCGTACTTCGCGCACTCCATAAACTCAAGCGCCTCCTGCCCGTTAAAGCAGCTGTCGACGCTGTAGCCCTCGTCCTCCACAGCCTCGCTGATTATGCGGTTGAGATGCTTTTCATCCTCTACGACAAGTATCCTCATTCCGTTCCTCCAAGTGCCGGACGGCACAGCGCCCGTATTCTGATCGTATTGTAAACCGAAGAATTAAGAAATCTATTAAAAACTATCTATTGTAATTATAAACGCATCGGCGGCGGGACGCAAGCATATGAAATTATATCCGCCGATATTGCGGGCAGATGTGGCTTTTTTGCCTGATACGTGTTAAAATACATCAGGTACAAAGGAGAATATAAACAATGTTAGATCAATACGGACGCAAAATAGATTATCTGCGCATATCCGTGACTGACCGCTGCAACCTGCGCTGCCGCTACTGCATGCCCGAACCGATAGACGCCGTGCAGCATGATGACATCCTCCGCTATGAGGAGATGCTGCGCATCTGCCGCGCTGCCGCAGAACTCGGGATAACGAAGTTCAAGGTCACGGGCGGGGAGCCGCTTGTGCGCGCGGGCTGCGCGGAGTTCATCGCCGCGCTGAAAACCCAGCCCGGCACACAGCAGGTCACGCTGACGACGAACGGCCTGCTGCTGGAAAAGAACCTCGACGCGCTCACCGCTGCGGGACTTGACGGTGTGAACATCAGCCTTGACACAACGGATAACGCGCGCTTCCGGCGCATAACCGGGTACACCGGCGATGGGGCAGATACGCTCCTGCGCGTGCTCGACGTGTGCTGCGCCAAAGGTTTGCGCACAAAGATAAACGCCGTGATGCTCGAAGAGACGGAAGCAGACGCTCCCGCGCTTGCCGGTATTGCTTCGATGCTGCCCGTGGATGTGCGCTTTATAGAACTCATGCCCATAGGCTTCGGCACATCAATGAGGCGCGTCTCCCCGGAGGATATCTTCGCCGTGCTGAAGGAGCGCTGGCCCGATCTTGCCCCGACGGATGAAAAGCGAGGCAACGGCCCCGCGCATTATTATAAGAGCGCGGCGCTCCTCGGCAGAATAGGCTTCATCGACGCGGTGAGCCACAAGTTCTGCGCCGGGTGCAACCGTGTGCGCCTGACGAGCACCGGCCAGCTCAAGCCATGTCTCTGCTATGCCGACTCCGCCGACCTGCGCGCGCTCATCCGCGGCGGGTGCACGGACGATGAGCTGACAGAAGCGCTGAGGGCGGCCATATACAATAAGCCTCGCGCACACTGCTTTGATACAAGCACCGGCATCACGGAAAAGCATGCGATGAGCCAGATAGGAGGATAAGACCATGGGAAAGGTAATAGCGGTCTGCACGAGCGACCGCAAGGGTATACAGAAGAAGGACGTCAGCACCGCGCATTTCTCTGCCGAATGGGGCATTGACGGCGACGCACACGCCGGTAAATGGCACCGGCAGATAAGCCTGCTGAGTGCGGACAAGATAGAGGCGTTCAATAAGCGCGGGGCAAACGTCATCCCCGGCGCGTTCGGTGAAAACCTCGTCGTGGAGGGCTTCGACTTCCGTGCGCTCCCGGTCGGGACGCTCCTGCGCTGCAACGATGTGCTGCTGGAAATGACGCAGATAGGCAAGGAGTGCCACAGCCACTGCGAGATATATAAGAAAATGGGCGACTGCATCATGCCGCGCGAAGGCGTTTTCGCCCGCGTTCTCGAACCGGGTACGATCTCTGTCGGGGACGAAATGACTATCGTTCCGCGCGAGGGACACTTCCCATGGCAGGCCGCGGTCATCACGCTCGGCGAGAGCTGGAGCGGGGAGACGATATCCAAGCGCCTGCGCGATGTGGGGTACACGGTCGTTGAAGAGCCTGCGATCCCGGACGATGCGCGCGTCCTCAAGCAGCAGCTCATGCGCCTGTGCGATCAGCGCCAGCTTGACCTCATCCTCGTGACCGGCGGTGCGGGCAGCGCCGCGCAGGAGGCGATGTCCGCCGTTTCGGATAAGCCGACTCCAGGCATCGCGTCTGCCGTCATACGCGGAAAGACGCTCATTGCCGCTGACCCGGAGGAGCATATGGACGCGCTCATGGACTCCGCGCCGCAGGTGATGGAGAGCCTTAGAAACGGCAGATGAGGAGGTAGGACCCGTGCAGGATTTCACACACTTCAACGATCAGGGCAGAGCAAAGATGGTCGACGTCGGCGATAAACCGGCGACTGTGCGCACCGCCGTCGCCGCGGGGCGCGTGACGGTCAACGAGAACACCTTTGCGCTCATCAAAAACGGCGGCATGAAAAAGGGCGATGTTCTGGCCGTGGCGCAGGTCGCGGGCATAATGGCCGCAAAGCACACTCCGGACATCATCCCGATGTGCCACCCAGTTCTTATAGACGGGATAGACATTTCTCTCACGCTGGATGAAGCGCGCCTTTCCGTAGAGATAACCGCGTCGGCCTCCTGCGCCGGGCACACGGGCGTTGAGATGGAAGCACTGACGGCCGTCAGCGCCGCCGCGCTCACGGTCTACGACATGTGCAAGGCCGTGCAGAAGGACATTCTCATCTCCGACATTCGCCTGCTGGAGAAGACCGGCGGCGTCCACGGGGATTATTCCTACTCCGGCAAATAACGTGGACAGGGACTATATTTTTCTATTTCTTTTTACAGCGGCAAGTTTCTTAGAATTTCTAATAAATTTCTTAAAAGCTCAGGATATACTTTAGCCAAGCTGAAATGAGTCAGAAAAAAGGAGAAGGAAAAATGAACAAGACACTCAAAAACATTCTTATCGCGGTACTCGTACTCGTCATCATCGGCGCTGCAATCGGCGGATATTTCATCTATCGCCACAACGACACTTATATTGGTGCGGAAGCAGCGCTGAACATTGCGCTTGACGACGCCGGTACCACCGTCACCATGATTTACTCTGACGACGTTGAATTTGAAAAGACCCGTCACTCTGCATGGTATGAGGTTGAGTTTGACACTCATCAAAACGAGTATGATTATATTATCGACGCCGTCACCGGCGAGATACTCAACAGCAGCATCAAGCCTCAGGACTGATATAGAGTCTATAAAAACAGCTCGCACCGCGATTGCGGTGCGAGCATTTTTCCGCTTATCATCTATTGCGCATGACGTTCTTCATTCTCAGGCTGTGGTCGAGGATGCTCTTGCGCAGGCGGAGGTTCTTCGGCGTGACTTCAAGCAGCTCGTCATCGGCGAGGAACTCGAGGCACTGCTCAAGGCTGAGCTGTCTCGGCGGGACAAGGCGCAGCGCCTCATCTGAGCCGGAAGCACGGGTGTTCGTCAGGTGCTTCGTGCGGCAGACGTTGACGGGCACATCGTCGCTCTTCTGCGTGACGCCTATGACCATACCGGCATAGACCTTCGTGCCCGGCGTGATGAACATCGCGCCGCGCTCCTGCGCGTTCCAGATACCGTATGCAACGGCCTCGCCAGTCTCCCACGCGATGAGGGAGCCGGTGCTGCGGCGGGCGATGTCGCCCTTGTAGGGCGCGTACTTCTCGAACACGGAGGCAAGGATACCCTCGCCCTTGGTGTCGGTAAGGAACTCGTTGCGGTAGCCGAACAGTCCGCGGGACGGAACGAGAAATTCCATCTTCATGCGGTTGCCGGCGGGGGTCATTTCAAGGAACTCGCCCTTGCGCGCGCCGAGCTTCTCCATAACGGAGCCCATGCAGTCCTGCGGCACGTCGACGACGACGCGCTCGATAGGCTCGCACTTCTGCCCGTCGATCTCCTGATACAGCACACGCGGGGGAGACACCTGGAACTCATAGCCCTCGCGGCGCATCGTCTCGATGAGGATGGACAGGCTCATTTCGCCGCGGCCTGCGACGTTAAAGCTATCGGTGCTGCTGCCGATTTCAGTGACGCGGAGGGAAACGTCCTTGAGCGTCTCGCGGAAAAGACGGTCGCGTATCTGGCGGGAGGTGACAAACTTGCCCTCAGTCCCGGCAAAGGGGCTGTCGTTTACGGAGAAGGTCATTTCCAGCGTCGGCGCGCCGATCTTCACGAACTCTATCGGCTCGGCAAAGCCTCTTGCGCAGACAGTGTCACCGATGGTGACATCGCCTATGCCGCTCATCGCGATGATGTTGCCTGCGCCCGCTTCGGTCACTGGGACTCTGTTGAGCCCGTCGAACTGGTAGAGAGACACGGCCTTGGCCTTCATGGGAGGCTCGTCCTGATTGTGGTAGTTGCAGACCTCAATCTCCTGGTTCTGCTTTATCACGCCGCGCTCGATGCGCCCGATGGCGATACGGCCGACGTACTCGTTATAGTCGATACTGCTGACGAGCATCTGGAAAGGCTTGTCAAGGTCCATGCTCGGCGCGGGGATATAGTCAAGGATCGTGTCGAACAGGGGCTTGAGGTCGGTGCCGGGAACGTCGGGGGAGTAGCTCGCCGTGCCCTGTCTGCCGGAGCAGAAGAGCATCGGGGAATCCAGCTGCTCGTCGGTCGCGTTGAGGTCGATGAGCAGTTCGAGCACCTCATCTATGACCTCGTGTATGCGCTGGTCGGGGCGGTCTATCTTATTGACAACGACGATGACGCGGTGGCCGAGCTCCAGCGCACGGCTGAGCACGAAGCGCGTTTGCGGCATCGGGCCCTCCGCGGCGTCGACCAGCAGGATAACGCCGTTGACCATCTTGAGTATGCGCTCCACCTCGCCGCCGAAGTCGGCGTGACCCGGGGTGTCGACTATGTTTATCTTTGTGTCGCCGTACCACACGGCGGTGTTCTTTGCCATGATGGTGATGCCGCGCTCACGTTCGAGATCGTTCGAGTCCATGACGCGCTCCACGACCTCCTGGTTTTCGCGGTAAACGCCGGACTGCTTGAGCATTTCATCGACAAGAGTGGTCTTGCCGTGGTCAACGTGTGCAATAATGGCGACGTTTCTAAGCTTATCCATATCTATCAGTGCTCCCTTGCTGCGTCCGCATAGCTGCGGTCAAAATTTCTTTGTACTATTTTCAACACAAAATGAAATTCTAACACTGCTCTTCGCCTTTTGCAATACTTATATAAATGAAATTTACAAAAAAGTCCTTCTTATTGAAATAATTCTCCCGCCGTGATAGAATAATTGAACCCGAAATAAGCAATACGGAGAAGAAAAGAAATTATGAGTCACAATTTTTTTGCCTACATTTCGCGTATGCGCTACATCGGCCGCTGGAGCCTGATGCGTAACGCGCTGCCCGAGAACATACAGGAGCACAGCCACATGGCCGCCGTGATCGCGCACGCGCTCGCGGTCATTCGCCGCGATATCTATGGCGTCCCCTGCGATCCGGACAGGTGCGCGTCTGTCGCACTGTTCCATGACAGCTCAGAGATCCTCACCGGCGACCTGCCCACGCCGATAAAATACCACAGCGCGCAGATCCAGAATGCCTATAAGCAGGTGGAAAAGCTTGCCTGCGATAAGCTTCTAGCGACGCTGCCCGAGGAGCTGCGCGGGACTTATGAATCCCTGCTCTACGGCAGGGATGCCGAGGAACTGCACGATATCGTCAAGGCCGCCGATAAGCTCTCGGCGTACATCAAGTGCATCGAAGAGCGCAAGGCCGGCAATAACGAGTTCATTTCCGCCGAGAAGCAGACCCGCGCCATACTCGACGCGAGCCCCTTACCGGAGGTAAAATATTTCTTGGATAAATTCATCCCGGCCTTTGAGCTGACGCTCGACGAGCTTGGGACAATAGACGAGGAGGGCAAAGCATGACACAGGAAAAGCTTGACCGCATAAACGAGCTTGCGCATTTTGCAAAGGAGCGGGAGCTGACCGCAGATGAGCAGGAGGAGCGCGCCGCGCTGCGCAAGGAGTATATCGAGGACTGGCGCCGCGGCACGATAGAGCTGCTGGAGAACACCTATATCGTCACGCCCGACGGAAAGAAGCACAAGCTGCCGAAAAAGGGAGAGACGCCCAAGGCGTAAAAGGCAAAAACAAAACCCGGTGTGACAATATATGCCACGCCGGGTTCTGCTCAGGATGAGATGCGTCCCCTCGATAATCCGGAGCCGCGCCCTCGTAAGGCTTTTCATTATCAGCTCTGTGCGCTCCCACCGCAGATATTCACATGAAAAATATGCTCCACGCGATGAGCAGCTGCGCGGCGTAGTAGGTCGCGTGAATGCCGATGTTCGCGCCGAAGCGGCGCTCGCTGCCGAAGCTGTAGGCGCAGAGGATATTGTCGCTGATGATGAATAGCACCCCGCCGACGGCAAACAGCAGCGTCGACACTCCCGGCGCGTGTATCGCGACGGAGACGGCAAGCGCTCCCATGAAGGCGACGACCGCCATGTATATCATGCCCGGTACCTGCATGTTCCCGGCGTTCGTATCCTTGCGGTAGTTATAAACGCCCGAGAGCGCGAGCGCGACGAAGCCAATGGCAAGGCCGCCCAGCAGTATGCCGGGCGCGCGGTGCGACAGCGCGATGATATACAGCACATGGCCGACGGCAAAGCTTGCAGCCCCCGCGGCGAAGAACTGAGTCTTCTTATTCACGCATATAAAGCGCAGCGCAAGCAGCTGATCGCCGAGCAGACCGAAGATGAGTCCTGCCGCAACAAGCCACGCCCCCGCTGGGGCGGCACCGCCGGTGCCGAGCATGCTCCTTATGTTCGCGTCGGTGCCCAGCAGCCCGAGCACGACGAAGCACAGCCCTGCCGTACCCTTATAGGCAAAGGCTCTGCGGTAGTCCTTCCGCTTGCAGAATACAAGATAGATGCCCCCGGACACTGCGCACAGCGCTGTCAGCACGATCGCGACGAGCCGGACATTTGACGCGGTAAGCTGCATATTTGTCCCTCCGTTTCTTATGTGTTTATTTCCCGTTAAGATTCTACTCGGATTATATCAAAAAAGAATTTGACTGTAAACATACAGTAATGGGAACTTTATTCGGAAATCCGCGTCTTTGTAGATGAGGACAAACTTGTAATAATTGTAAAATGAAAGGAAGTCGACAAAATGAAAAAACGGATAGCCCTGCTGCTTGCATTGCTCATGACCCTGTCCCTCTGCGCCTGCGGCAGCTCCAGCAAAATGGCCAGCTCCACCGAGTCGGCGGCATACGATTCTGCGCCCATGGAACTGCCTCCCAATGCGTCGCGCGCCTCCGGATTTGCCGCGATGGACAGCACTGCGTCTGCCGGTGAATACGGCGAATATGACTCCGGCACTGAGGGCGGCGATGTGCCCGACGAGAACCCGGAGAAGATCATCTACTCCGCCGACGCGACCGTTGAGACTACCGAGTTTGACAAGACCCTCGAAGAGCTTGCCGCGCTCATCAAAGAATACGGCGGCTGGGTGCAGTCGAGCAGCATAAACGGTGCAAACTACTACAGCATCTCCCGCGGCAGCAGCTATAACCGCAGTGCGGACTATACCATCCGCATCCCGAGCGACAAGTTCCAGACCGTTATGGGAAGTCTCTCCACGCTCGGCAACGTCCCTTACAGCTATACCTACACCGAGAACGTCAGCGCACAGTATTATGACGTGCAGTCACGGCTCACCGCGTACAAGACTCAGGAGACCCGCCTGCTCGAAATGATGGAAAAGGCGCAGACCGTGGAGGACACGATAACCATAGAGGAGAAGCTGACGGAGCTTCAGTATAAGATAGACTCTCTCCAGTCGAGCCTCAACAATTGGGACAGACAGGTGAATTACAGCACTATCTCCCTGAACGTCCAGGAGGTCGGCGAGTACACCGAGCAGCAGGCCGTCACAATCAGCTACGGCCAGCGGCTGCTGAACGCGTTCACGGATTCGCTTAAAGGCGTGGGGCGCTTCTTCAAGAACCTGCTGGTGTTCCTCGTCTCCGCGCTGCCGACGCTTGTGATCCTCGCGGTGCTGTTCTTTGCGCTGCGCCCGCTTTTCAGGAAGCTGAGCGCCAAGGCAAAGGCACGCAGGGAAGCCAAAAAGAACATCGCTTCAAGCAAAAACAAGGCTGAATAATAACAAATAAGCAGTGAAACCAACAGCTCCGCCCGCGGGTCACGATCCGCGGAACGTC
>OGZA01000549.1_pt1 | contig 28125 bp, 20 predicted proteins | sample 1576591 | NCBI WGS metagenome assembly OGZA01 (sample SAMEA3541565, study PRJEB24748) | human gut metagenome | biome: human gut; feature: human-associated habitat; material: faeces | place: China | collected 2012
CCGTAGGCCTTCTTCTCCCACTTGTCCTCACGCATGGTGTGGCCGGCGATGGAGAGATAGCGAGCGCAGGCGAACATATGACCCATGGCCAGCTCGGCCACGGACTGGGAGGAAGCGCGGGGGGTGTTCTTCACGGTGATGCCGTTCTCCTCGGCATACTTCACGTCGATGTTGTCCACACCCACGCCGCCGCGGATGATCATCTTCAGCTTGCCGCCCTTGGCAGCGTCAATGTGCTCCTTGCGGACCTTGGTCTTGGAGCGGACCACAGCCACGTCGAAATCCCGCAGAGCCGCGCCCAGCTGATCGGGCTCATAGAACTGCTCCACCACCTCGTGGCCCTGCTCCCGCAGCTGCGCCATAGCGGTCTTGTCCATACCGTCAGTAACCAGAATACGCATCGTAATAATCTCCTTCCATAATACAGCTTGTTGTCGAATTTCGGGGGACAGGGGAGAACCCTGTCCCCCGGCTGGTGCAGATTTTGCGTCTTTTACTTGTGCTCGGCCTCGAACTTGGTCAAAAAGTCCACCAGGGCCTGTGCGCCCTCGATGGGCATGGCGTTGTACACGGAGGCCCGCAGACCGCCCACGGACTTGTGGCCCTTCAGGTTGTCGAACCCGGCCTCCTTGGAGGCGGCCACCACGGCGGCGTCCAGTTCCTTGTCGCCGGTGACGAAGGGGATGTTCATCAGGCTGCGGTCCTGGGGCACTACGGCGCCCTTGAACAGCTTGGAGGAATCCAGGAAGTCATAGATGACCTTGGCCTTGGCGATGTTGCGCTTCTCCATCTCCTCCAGGCCGCCGATGCTCAGCAGATACTTGAACACCTTGCCGCAGCAGTAGATGGCCCAGCAGTTGGGGGTGTTGTACATGCTGTCGTTGTCGGCATGGGTCTTATACTTCATATAGATGGGGGTCTTGGGATCCAGGTCGTCCCGGATCAGGTCCTCCCGGATGATGACCACGGCCATACCGGCGGGGCCCACGTTCTTCTGCACACCGGCCCAGATCAGGCCGTAATCGGCCACGTTGCAGGGACGGGACAGGAACATGGAGGACTGGTCGGACACCAGAATGTGGCCCTTGGTGTTGGGGAGCTTATTCCAGGTGGTGCCGTTGATGGTCTCGTTCTCGCAGATGTAGACATAGTCGGCATCCTCGGGGATGTCCAGATCGGAGCAGTCGGGGATATAGGAGAAGTTCTTGTCGGCGGAGGAGGCAACCACCTGCACCTCGCCATACTTCTTGGCCTCGGCAATGGCCTTCTTGGACCACGCGCCGGTCTCCACATAGCAGGCCTTGCCGTTCTTCATCAGGTTCATGGCCACCATGGCAAACTGCAGGGTGCCGCCGCCCTGGATGAACAGGACCTTGTAGTTATCGGGGATGTTCATCAGCTTGCGCAGGTCGGCCTGGGCCTCGTCGGCGATCTGCTGGAACACCTTGGAGCGGTGGCTCATTTCCATGACGCACATGCCGCTGCCCCGATAGTTCATCATCTCGTCGCGGATCTCCTCCAGAACAGGCTCCGGCATCATGGCGGGACCTGCGGAGAAATTGAAAGTACGACCGTATTTCATCTTGCTTTTCCTCCTGATTGTTGTAATAGGTGATAGCACTTGGGATCTTTTTGCTTCCATCTCATAGTATACGGCAAATGTTCTCCGGAATCAACAGGGAAAATCATAGAAAATCAGCTTCCCTGAAAATTTTTCAGCTTCTCAGAAAAAACGAGAGAAAGGGGAGAGGCGGCAGCGTCCGGTCCCGGGTTGACAGGACCGCGCGACAGTGGTATCATGACAAAGCAATCGACTTTTATTCCAGAAAGAGGTGAGCAAAGTGAGCTTAGGTGACAGTTACGGGCGAAGTATTCAATGTGCCGCTGTGTCCGGCGCTTGCTTTGCGTCGGCTCGTACAGGTAAATAAAGGCCGGATATGACAGCACATTGCCCGGCTTCACTTTCAATTAGGAACACGATGCGATTTTAATTGAAAGGCGGTAATACCATGGCAATGTTCAACGAAGACAAGAACCTCAAAAGCGGAGGCTGCGCGGATGAGATCGCGGCGCTGATAAGGGATGACCTTTCGCCGAAGATGATCCAGGAGCAGCTGGAGAACTATCATAACAGCGATATTGCCAAGTCCATGGAGCAGATGGACCGGCTTGGAAGGATGCGGCTGATCCGTTCCATTGAGCCGGACAAGCTGGCCGGTATTTTCAAGTATGTCGAGCCCCAGGAGGCGGCTGCCTTCCTGAAGGACATCGACACGGCAAGAGCTGTTTTCATTCTGGAAAAGATTGACCCGGATGCTGCGGCGGACATTCTGCGGGAACTGCCCGGCAGCGACAGGTCAGCGATGATCGGGCTGCTCAACGGAGCGCTTCGGAAAAAGATTGAGCTGCTGGTGTCGTTTGACGAGGACGAGATCGGCAGCAGAATGAGCGCCAATTTCATTTCGCTGGATTCGGAAATGACGGTGGGCCAGGCCACCCGGGCGCTTATGGACCAGGCGAAGGAAAACGATAATATCCAAATGCTCTTTGTGACGGCGGAAAACGGCTTTTTCTGCGGCACGGTGGAGCTGCGCGCTCTGCTTATTGCGGAAAAGAACGCGGCTATCGCGCCCCTTATCCAGCACAGATTCCCGTATGTCTACTGCAGCGAGCGCACGGAGGACTGCATCGAGCGGCTGAAAAGCTACTCGGAAAGCGCCATTCCCGTGCTGGATGCCTCCAACTGCATTCTCGGCGTCATCACCCTGAAGGACCTGGTGGAAGCGGTGGACGACGAGATGAGCGACGACTATGCGAAGCTGGGCGGCCTTTCCGCGGAGGAGGATCTGCACGAGCCGCTGCGGGCAAGCCTGAAAAAGCGGATGCCCTGGCTGCTGGTGCTGCTGGTGCTGGGAATGGTCGTTTCAGGCGTTGTGGGCGCATTCGAGAAGGTCGTGTCCCGGCTGACGATCATTATGGCGTTCCAGTCGCTGATCCTGGATATGGCGGGAAATGTGGGAACGCAGTCGCTGGCTGTCACCATCCGTGTGCTGATGGACAAGGAGATCACCGCCCGGAAAAAGCTGGGCCTCGTCTGCAAGGAGATGCGGGTGGGGCTGTTCAGCGGACTGATTCTGGGCAGCCTTTCCGTGCTGTTTGTGGGCGCTTACATCATGCTGGGCAAGGGATATCCCGCCCAATATGCGTTTGCGGTTTCGGTGTGCATCGGTGCGGCGCTTCTGCTGGCCATGTTTATCTCCAGCGCCGTGGGAACGCTGATTCCCATGTTTTTCAAGCGAATCGGGGTGGACCCTGCCGTGGCCTCTGGGCCGCTGATCACCACCGTGAACGATCTGGTGGCTGTGGTCACCTACTATGGGCTCAGCTGGCTTCTGCTTCTCCAGGCGCTTCATCTGGGCAGCTGAAGCAAAATGAAACAGGACGGGGGCTTTGCTTTTCGGGAGGCAGGCCCCTGTTTTTGCGGAAACAGGGAATGGCTGATATGCCGGATTGACACCAAACCGTAAAGATGCTATAAAGAGACTGTCGAAAAAAGCTGGCTATAAAAGGAAGAAGATTTTTTGGGGAACGGGCGGAAAGGACGGCGGCAAGCGGTGGATAAGTGGAAAAAGACCATAGTGCATATGGGAGCATACCCGGCGGCGCTGGGAAAATGGGTGCTGCTGGGCGGCATCATCGGTGTGGCCGGCGGCGTGATCGGCTCCCTGTTTCATATCGGCGTCAATTACGCCACGGCTGTCCGGGGGGCCCACCCCTGGATCCTGTACCTGCTGCCGGTGGGGGGCCTTGCCATCGTGGGGCTTTACAAGCTCTGCCATCTGGAGGGCAAGGGCACCAACGCCATCATCGAGTCGGTGCATTTCGGCGAAAGCGTGCCCATTCTCCTGGTGCCGGTGATCTTTGTATCCACGGTGATCACCCACCTGTGCGGCGGCAGCGCCGGCCGGGAGGGCGCGGCCCTGCAAATCGGCGGCGGCCTGGGCTACGAGGCCGGGAAGCTGCTGCACCTGGGGGAGAAGGACCTGCCCCTTGCCACCCTGTGCGGCATGAGCGGGGTGTTCTCCGCCCTGTTCGGCACCCCCCTGACCGCCACGGTGTTCGCCCTGGAGGTCATCAGCGTGGGGGTTTTGTACTATGCGGGCCTGGTGCCCTGCATCACCGCCGCCATGGCGGCCTTCGGCGTGTCCACCCTGATGGGGGTGGAGCCCACCCGGTTCGCGGTGGCCATGCCCCCTGTGACGCTGGAGACCATGGTGCCGGTGGTGGCCCTGGCCATTCTGTGCGCCGTGGTCAGCATCCTGTTCTGCAAGGGGCTTCACTGGACGGAGCGCCTGCTGGACCGGGGGTTCAGAAGCCCCTGGGTCCGGGTGCTGGCAGGCTCTGTTCTGCTGATCGGCATGAGCCTTCTGACAAACGGCGACTACAACGGCGCGGGCATGGACGTCATCGCCCGGGCCCTGGCGGGGGAGGCCAATGGCTGGGCGTGGCTGCTGAAGATCCTGTTCACCGCTGTCACCATCGGCTGCGGCTTCAAGGGCGGCGAGGTGGTGCCGTCGTTCTTCGTGGGGGCCGCCTTCGGCTGCTTCATGGGGGGGCTGCTGGGCCTGCCCGCCGGGTTCGGCGGGGCCATCGGCCTGGTGGCGGTGTTCTGCGGGGCGGTGAACTGCCCGGTGGCCTCGGTGCTGCTGAGCGTGGAGCTGTTCGGCTCTGCCGGTGCGCCGTATTTTGCCGTGGCCTGCGCCCTGAGCTATCTCCTCTCCGGCTACTGCGGCCTGTACAGCAGCCAGACCATCCTCTATTCCAAGCTCCGTGCGGAATTTATCAACGTCCGCACCCACGAGTGACAAAAATGTAAGCTCAGGCCGGGGAAATGTAAGCCCATTCGATGGCGGCGCATTTCCCCGGCCTGCTATAATAGGCCCTGTCAATAAGGAGGCATCAATATGCAGATTCTCAATGTAACGGGCCTGAAAAAGGTCTATACCACCCGCTTCGGCGGCAGCCAGGTCACGGCGCTGCGCCAGGTGGACCTCTCCGTGGAGGAGGGGGAATATGTGGCCATTATGGGCGAGTCCGGCTCCGGCAAGACCACCCTGCTGAATATTCTGGCGGCGCTGGATAAGCCCACCGCCGGCCGGGTGAAGCTGGACGGCCGGGACATGTCCGCCGTCCGGGAGTCCGATGCCGCGGCCTTCCGCCGGGACAACCTGGGCTTCGTGTTCCAGGAGTTCAACCTGCTGGACACCTTCACCCTGCGGGACAACATCTACCTGCCCCTGGTGCTGGCCGGCCGGCCCTACCGGGAGCTGAAGGCCCGGCTGGACCCCATCGCCCGCCAGCTGGGCATCCTGGAGCTGCTGGACAAGTACCCCTATGAGGTGTCCGGCGGCCAGAAGCAGCGGGCCGCCGTGGCCCGGGCGCTGATCACCCATCCCCGGCTGATCCTGGCCGACGAGCCCACCGGGGCCCTGGACAGCCGCTCCACCGACGAGCTGCTGGACCTGTTCGCCCAGATCAACCGCCAGGGTCAGACCATCCTCATGGTCACCCACTCCGTCAAGGCCGCCAGCCACGCCGGGCGGGTGCTGTTCATCAAGGACGGCCAGGTGTTCCACCAGCTGTACCGCGGCCAGTGTACCGACGAGCAGCTGTACCAGAAGATCGCGGACACCCTGACCATGCTTCAGGCAGGCGGTGACCGGGCATGAAGCTGTACCGTCATCTGGCCTGGGACGGCATCCGGAAAAACAGCCGCCTCTATGTGCCGTACCTACTGACCGGCGTAGGCGCCGTGTCGTTTTTCTACATTCTTGTGGCCCTGGCCCGGCTGCCGGAGGGAACCCTGCCCGGCAGCGGCTCCGTGCAGGTGATCCTGAATCTGGGCAGCTTTGTGCTGTGGGTGTTTTCTCTGCTGCTGCTGTTTTACACCCATTCCTTCCTGATCCGCCGCCGGAACCGGGAGTTTGCCCTGTATAACGTCCTGGGCATGGGCAAGGGGGATATTTCCCGCATTCTTTGCTGGGAGACCCTGCTCTCCGGCGGCATCTCCCTGGCCGGGGGCCTGGCCCTGGGCATCCTGCTGAGCAAGCTGGCGGAGCTGGGCCTGCTGCGGATGGTGGGCGCGGCCACGGACATGGTGTACCGGGTGTCCGCCGGAGGCCTGCTCCTGACCCTGGGGCTTTACGCCGGCATTTTCCTGCTGATTCTGCTGTCCTCTCTGCTGCGGGTCCGCCGCTCCACTGCCGTGCAGCTGATGCGCAGCCAGGCGGAGGGGGAGAAGCCGCCCCGGGCCAACTGGGCCCTGGCGGTGCTGGGCATCCTGCTGCTGGGGGCGGCCTATTACCTGGCCGTCACCATCCGGGAGCCTCTGGCGGCCCTGACCTGGTTCTTCATCGCCGTGCTGATGGTGATCCTGGCCACCTATCTGCTGTTCATCTCCGGCTCCGTGGCCCTGTGCCGCCTGCTGCAGAAGACCCCCCGGTTTTACTATCAGAAGCGGCACTTCGTGTCCGTTTCTTCCCTGGTCTACCGCATGAAGCGCAACGGCGCGGGTCTTGCCTCCATCTGCATCCTGGGCACCATGGTGCTGGTGATGCTCTCCTCCACCACCTGCCTGTATTTCGGCGCGGAGGACTCCCTGCACACCCGCTATCCCCGGGATGAAAACATCACCGCCTACTTCCCGGACCGGGCCAGCCAGTCCGGGGACCTGACGCCTCTGCGCACCGCCGTGGCGGACGCCGTCCGCCGCAGCGGTATGTCCGCCGCCAACGTCCGGGAGTACCGCTCCGTGTCCTCGGCGATGACCCTCCGGGACGGGGTGCTCTCCCCGAATGAGGGCTTTGGCGATCCCGTGGATGTGACCCTGATCCCCCTGGCGGATTACAACGCCGCCATGGGCACGGACCTGACCCTGCCCCAGGGGCAGGTGTACGTCTGCCGCAGCCGGACCGGCTATCAGGGGACCTCCCTGACCCTTCAGAACGGCCCCACCTGGCAGGTGGCGGGCCTGCTGGATAACTTTTCTCCCTCCGGCAGCGACTCCGCCAGCGTCGTCACCCAGCTGTGGCTCATCGTCCCGGACCTCTCCGCCGCAGACACCCTGGAGCAGGTGATGAACCGGGCCAATATGGGCGTGTCCCGCACCTGGTACTATGGCTTTGACCTGGACCGCCAGCTTCCCGACGGCACGGACCCCGTGGCCGGGGCCATCCGCCGCACGGCCCAGGACGGCGGCCTGATGGAAAACGGCATGCTGGGCGTGGAGTCCCTGTCGGAGAATCGCGGCGATTTCTACGGGTCCTACGGAAGCCTGTTCTTCCTGGGCATCCTCCTCAGCGTGGGCTTCTCCCTGGCGGCGGTGCTGATCATCTATTATAAGCAGATCTCCGAGGGCTACGAGGACCAGGCCCGCTTCGACATCATGCAGAAGGTGGGCATGACCCGCCGGGACATCCGCTCCAGCATCAACAGCCAGCTGCTGCTGGTGTTCTTCCTGCCGCTGCTGCTGGCGGGACTGCACCTGGCCTTCGCCTTCCCCTTTGTGCACAAGCTGCTGCTTCTGTTCAACCTCTGGAACACCCGCCTGCTGGTGGGCACCACCGCCGCCAGCTTCCTGGCCTTTGCCGTGCTGTACACCCTGGTGTACCGGATCACCTCCAACGCCTATTACCACATCGTCAGCGGGGGAGGGGAGCGGTAATGCGCCGGTTTGCCTACCGGGCGGTGCTGTGGTGCGGCGGAGCGGTGACGGTGGCCCTGGCCGCTGCCGCCGCCCTGACCGTGTCCCTCACCGACCGCCTCCTGCACACGCTGGAGCCATAAAGCATAAAAAGAGACCGTATTCGGAAGAATACGGTCTCTTTTGAGCCTGTTGTAAAAGCCTCGCAGAGCTTGCCGCCCGCAGGCGGCAAATCAATTGTGATCCGTTTTTTTGCGGCGGCGTGTACGCCGCAAAAAACACTTTACACGGAGCGCGTGTCGAAGGGGACGACTGCGGCGGCCCGGGAGGCACGAAGCGCGGTGCAGCCTTCTCGAAAAAGCGGCCTGCCGCTTTTTCGAAAGAATTACATCCACATGGCGAAGGGCCGCAGCAGACCCCCCAGCACCCGGTGCAGCAGGGGGCGGTGCTCCCAGTCGGACCGAGTCACCTGCCAGGACTTTTCCATAATGCCGTCCATGTCCTCCAGCAGGGTCTCCAGGGCCGGCGCGCCGTACAGCAGGGTGCCGCACTCGAAGTGCAGCTGGAAGCTGCGGTAGTCCATGTTCACGGACCCCACGAACGCCGCCTCCCGGTCCGCCAACACGGTTTTCCCGTGCAGCAGCCCCGGGGTGAACCGATAGATCTTCACGCCGTGGTTCAGCAGCTCCCCGAAATAGCTCTCCGCCACCATAAAGGCGAACTTGTGGTCCGGGATGCCGGGCATCATCAGCCGCACGTCCACCCCGCTGCCGGCGGCCATGCACAGGGCCTTCTCCATGGACTCGTCAATGGCCAGATAGGGGGAGGTGATATACACCATGTGCTTGGCCCCGCCGATCAGCTGCAAGAACGCGTCCTCGGCGGAGGACACCGGGTTGCTGTCCGGCCCGTCCACAAAGGGCTGCACAAAGCCCTGGCCCGGGGCGTCGCCGTGGGGCCGGTAATAGTCGTGCTCCTGGTGCATGGCGCCGCCCATGCGCTCCCACATATAGATGAACTCCCGGGTCAGGGTCCAGGCCCCCTGGCCCTCCAGCCGGATGCCGTCGTCCTTCCAATAGCCGAACCGCTCCATCAGGTTGGCGTATTCGTCGGCGATGTTGGCCCCGCCGGTATAGGCGGTGTCCCCGTCGATGCAGGCGATCTTCCGGTGGTCCCGATAGTTGAAGTACAGCCGATTCACATAGTGGTGCACCGGGTTGAAGATCAGCACCTCCGCCCCTATGCGCCGCAGCTCCTCCACGGCCTCCTCGGACATGCGCATCATGCTGCCGAAGTCGTCGAACAGCACCTTGATCTCCACGCCCTGTCCGGCCTTCCGCCGGAAAATATCCATCAGCCGGTCCCACAGCTGCCCCTCGGCCATGATGTAAAACTCCATGAAAATGAAGTGCTCCGCCTGCTCCATGCGCTCCAGCAGGTCCTCCAGATACGCCTCGCCGGTGGGCAGATACACGGCCCCGGTGCCGGTGTACAGGGGGAAGCCCTGCCGGTCCAGATACGCCGCCAGGCGGCCCCATTCCGGGTGCTCCCGCCGCAGGCGCTCCACCTGCAGGCGGCTGTGCTCCTGCCGGGCGTCGGACTCCCGGGGCCGGGGCAGTTTTTGCAGGTCCAGCCGCTTCTGGGGGTGATCTCCGTTCCACAGCCAGTACAGGATCAGGCCCACCACCGGCACCGTCAGGATCAGCAGGGTCCAGCCCAGCTTGTATGAGCTGCCGCCGGGGCGGCTGTTGATGCGAAAGACGTAGGCCAGGGCCACCAGCTCCAGCAGGGTATAGGCGATGGCCATTCTCTGCCGCAGCAGGTCATTGAGCACCAGCACCAGCGCGATCTGGGCCAGCAGCAGCACCGCCACCAGCACCAGCCGCAGGGCCGCCGATATGCGCCGCTCGGTTTTTTGCTGTACATGTGGTTTCTTCAACGGAAATCCTTCCTCCTTTCCCGCTGTCCCCGCCGCTCATCGGCGGTGTATGGGTATCTAAGGGTGTCTGTTTTGCGGCCCGCTGAGGGCAGCGAGCTCTACAGCCTTGGCTCTCCCTCTGGGAGAGCTGTCGGCGCAGCCGACTGAGAGGGCCTGTAGGGGCGGACGACTCTGTCCGCCCTTATCTCGCCGTCACCGCTGGGACGAACGCAGAAGCTCCTGCTGGATGTCCCACAGCTTCCGGGACAGGTCCACCACATACTTGTGGGGGTTGTCGAAGCGCTTCACCTCGTCCCACAGGGTGTCCACCTGCTGGCGGCAATAGGCCTGGATCTCCGGCAGGGTGGGGCTGTCATACACCCGCTTGCCCTTCAGGAACACCGGCACCAGCAGCTCCCGGGCGGTGAAGTTGTACACGGTTTTCTTCTTCCAGGTGGCCATGGGGTCGAAGATCTCCAGGTCCTGGGTGTCGTCCACCTGCTCGTCGTGGAGGGTGATCAGGTCGGCGATGGCCTTGCCGGTGTCCCGGCCATAGAAGCGGTACACCTTCTTGAAATGGGGAATGGTGATCTTCTCCACGTTTTCGCTGACCTTGATCTTGGGGATGATGTTTCCTTCATCGTCCTCCACCGCCGCCAGCTTGTATACGCCGCCGAACACAGGCTCGGAGCGGGCGGTGATCATCCGCTCGCCCACGCCGAACATGTCGATCTGTGCCCCCTGCATAAACAGGTCCTGGATCAGATACTCGTCCAGGGAGTTGGACACGCTGATCTTGCACTCGGTCCACCCGGCGTCGTCCAGCATCTTCCGGGCCTTCCGGGTCAGGTAGGCCATGTCGCCGGAGTCCAGCCGGATGCCGCACTTGGTGATGCCCTTGGGCTTGAGCACCTCGTTGAAGGCCCGGATGGCGTTGGGAATGCCGGATTTCAGGGTGTTGTAGGTGTCCACCAGCAGGGTGGCGTTGGTGGGATAAATTTCGCAGTACGTCTTGAAGGCCTCGTATTCCGAGTCAAACATCTGCACCCAGGCGTGGGCCATGGTGCCTCCGGCGGGCACGCCGTACAGCTGGTCGGAGATGGTGCAGGCGGTTCCGGCACAGCCGCCGATATAGGCCGCCCGCGCGCCGGTGATGGCGGCGTCGGAGCCCTGGGCCCGGCGGGAGCCGAATTCCAGCACCGTCCGGCCTCTGGCGGCCCGGGTGATGCGGTTGGCTTTGGTGGCAATGAGGCTCTGGTGGTTCACGGTCAGCAGGGTGAAGGTCTCAATGAGCTGGGCCTCGATGGCCGGGGCCCGGACCACCACCAGCGGCTCCTTGGGGAACACCGGGGTTCCCTCCGGCACGGCGTAGATGTCGCCGGTGAACCGGAAGTTCGCCAGATACTCCAGAAACTCCTCACAGAACAGGTTCCGCCCACGGAGATACGCAATGTCCTCCGGGGTGAAGTGCAGGTCCTCGATGTAACGGATCAGCTGTTCCAGACCGGCGGCAATGGCGAAGCCGCCCTTATCCGGCACCCGGCGGAAGAACACGTCAAAATACGTGATCTTGTCCTTGAAGCCGTTTTCAAAGTATCCGTTTCCCATGGTCAGCTCGTAAAAGTCACAGAGCATGGTCATGTTCAGCTTTTCTCCAATGTTCATCCTCAAATACCTCAAATTTTCATTATACTTGCGGGGTATCTGTCCATTATAGACCGTTTTCGCAACATATGCAACGTATTATTTTACAATCATTTTACTTTTCCCGGTGAAAATAGTGCTTGGCGCAGAATTCCCGCCGCACCTCCACCTTTCCCTCGTCCGTCAGCCAGTCCACGAAGTTGGCAAAATTCCGCTCCACGATGCTGAACTTGAACTCGTTCCGGGTGCGGACGTTCTCCCGCTGGCAGAAGGCGTAGATCCACTGGTCAAAGGACATGCCGTCCTCCAGGTCCTCCAGCAGCTCCCGGCCCTTGTCATGGATAAAGTCGATGTTCCGGTCGATCAGCGGCCCGATATCCGTCAGCACCTGCTTGTGGGCGATGATGTACGCCGGGCACCGGAGATTCCGCAGGCTCTCCTTGCTCTCCAGGTCCCGGGCGATGAACATACTGGTGGGGAGCTTGGCGGCGGCGATCTGCTCCTCGTCGATCAGGCAGTCTCCCAGATAGGCAACCCCGTCCGGGGTGACGACGCCGATGTGCCCGGCGGAGTGGCCCGGCAGCTGCAGGATGCCGAACCTGGCCCCGCAGAAGTCCAGATGCTCCGCATCGGCGGGGATGATCACGTCCGCCGGAAAGCACTCCTCCAGCAGATATTCCCGGCTCTTGCCATAGGTCAGGGCCACATAGTTGGCCCGGTACGCATCGGGATTCACGGAGATGCCCGCCTCGATGATCTGGGCCGCCGCCTGGCAGCCGTACCGCTGCTGCAAGTACCGGACGTTTCCCGTGTGGTCAAAGTGCGCGTGGGAGCAGATGATTCCCCGCAGCCGGAACCCGTTGTTCTCTATGAGGTTCGTCAGGGCGCTGCGGTCCAGCCGGGCATAGCCCGTGTCCATCAGTACAATGTCCGTGTCCGTCAGCTTATATACCGGCATCAGCGCCGTGGCCCCCACGGCGGCATAGGTCCTTCCGTATACGTGCCGCAGCTCCATATTTCGTCCCCCTCCATGGTGCAATATCCCATATTATATACCCTTCGACGGAAAAAAACAACCTGGCAAAAATTTGCGTTTACCCCCTATGCAAAACCAGAAAAATAAGGTAAAATACAACCAAGTATGAATAGGGAGGATTCAGTCAATGGACGAACCGAAGTACAAACGGGTGCTGCTGAAGATCAGCGGCGAGGCTCTGGCCGGCGACAAGCACTTCGGCCTGGATTTCCAGGTCATGGGCCGGGTGGCCGACGTCATCAAGGAGTGCGTGGCCATGGGCGTCCAGGTGGGCGTGGTCATCGGCGGCGGCAACTTCTGGCGCGGCGTCAAAAACGGCGAGGGCCACATCGAGCGCACCCGTGCCGACCACATGGGCATGCTGGCCACCGCCATGAACTGCATGGCCATGGCCGACGTGCTGGAGCAGAAGGGCGTGGACGTCCGGGTCCAGACGGCGCTGGAGATCAAAGAGGTGGCGGAGCCCTACATCCGGGCCCGTGCCGTCCGGCACCTGGAAAAGGGCCGGGTGGTGATCTTCGGCTGCGGCGTGGGCTGCCCCTTCTTCTCCACGGATACCGCCGCCGTGCTCCGGGCCGCCGAGATCGGGGCCGACGTGATCCTGCTGGCCAAGAACATCGACGGCGTGTACGACTGCGACCCCGCCAAGAACGCCAACGCCGTGAAGTTCGACGCCATCACCTATGACGAGGTGCTCAAGCGGCGCCTGGCCGTCATGGACTCCACCGCCACCAGCCTGTCCATGGACAACCACATTCCCGTGCTGGTGTTCGCCCTGAAGGACCCCTACAACATCGTCCGCGCCCTGCGCGGCGAAAAAATCGGAACAATTGTGAAGGAGGCATAACCCATGCTGAAAGACGAGTACAAGGTTTACGAGGAAAAAATGAAAAAGAGCATCGAATCCGTTGCCAACGACTTTGCCGCCGTGCGTGCAGGCCGTGCCAACGCCTCCGTGCTCAACCGCATCCATGTGGACTATTACGGCACCCCCACCCCCATCCAGCAGATCGCATCCGTGGCCTCTCCCGATCCCCGCAGCCTGGTGATCACCCCCTGGGACGCTTCTGCCCTGAAGGCCATCGAAAAGGCCATCCAGGAGTCCGACCTGGGCATCAACCCCCAGAACGACGGCAAGTCCATCCGCCTGAGCTTCCCCCAGCTGACCGAGGAGCGCCGCAAGGACCTGGTCAAGCAGATCCGCAAGTATACCGAGGGCGGCAAGGTGGCCATCCGCAACATCCGCCGCGATGCCATGGAGAATTTCAAGAAGCAGCAGAAGGCCTCCGAGATCACCGAGGACGAGCTGAAGATGGCGGAAAAGGACCTGCAGAAGCTGACCGACGACAGCTGCAAGGAGCTGGATAAGCTCCTGGAAAACAAGGAAAAGGAGCTCCTGTCCGTCTGATGGGCCTGTTTTCCAAGAAAATCCATCATCACGGGGCGGGGCAGGTGGACAAGAGCCGCCTGCCCCGCCACATCGCTATTATTATGGACGGCAACGGTCGTTGGGCGAAGCAGCGGGGTCTGCCTCGCACTGCCGGACATAAGGTGGGGGCCGAGACCTTCCGCAAAATCGCCACCTACTGCAAGGACCTGGGGGTGGAATACCTGACGGTGTACGCCTTCTCCACGGAGAACTGGAAGCGTCCCGCCGACGAGGTCAGCACCATCATGGGCCTTCTGAAGCAATATATGCTGGAGGCCATCGACTCTATGGAGCGGGACCAGATCCGCCTGCGCTTTCTGGGGGACCTGTCCGCCATCTCACCGGAGCTGCAGGCCCTGGTGGACCGCACCAATGAGATTTCCACCCACATTCACGGCTTTCAGGCCAACGTCTGCCTGAACTACGGCGGCCGGGAGGAGATTCTCCACGCCGCCCGCCGCTTCGCCCGGGACTGCGCCGACGGTACCGCTGACCCGGACAGCCTCACCGAGGCGGGCTTCTCCGACTATCTCTACTCCGCCGGGATTCCGGACCCGGAGCTCATCATCCGCACCAGCGGCGAGGAGCGCCTGTCAGGCTTCCTGCTGTGGCAGTGCGCCTATTCGGAGTTTTACTTCTGCGACACCCTGTGGCCGGACTTCGACGCCCGGGCCCTGGACAAAGCCATCATCGCCTACCAGAGCCGCGACCGGCGGTTCGGCGGCGTGAAATAGAGAGGATACAGACATGAAACAGAGGATATTGGTGGCTGTGGTGGGCATTCCCGCCCTGCTTGCGGTGCTGTGCATCGCTCCCGCCTGGGCCACGGCCCTGCTGCTGGCGGCCCTGTCCGTCATCGCCGCCCACGAGCTGCTGACGGCGGTGTCCGGCCCGGACAAGGCCCGGCGCTGGACGGTGCTGCCCGCCCTGTGCGCCGTGCTGCTGCTGGGGCGGCAGGTATTTTCCTGGCCGGGCCTGGAGTGGCTGCTGCTGGCGGCGGCTTTGGCCCTGCCCCTGTCCGGGGTGCTGACCTATGGAAAGCCTCAGGCCCTGACCTTTACCGACGTCTGCGCCATGGCCGCGGCGGGCTTTGCCATCCCCTGGGCCTTCTCGGGGCTTTACGGCCTGCGGATGCTGGAGGGGGGGTATCTCCTGGTGCTGACGCCGCTGGTGGCGGCCTTCTGCAGCGATGCCCTGGCCCTGTTCACCGGCATGGCCCTGGGCCGTCATAAGCTGGCCCCCCTGGTCAGCCCCCACAAGACCGTGGAGGGCGCGGCAGGCGGCCTGGTGGGCGGCATGGCCAGTATGGCCATTTTCTGCCTGGTGTACCGGGCCATCACCGGCGTGAACCTGGGCCTGCCCCTGTGCGTGGCCCTGGGCCTGCTGGGAGCGCTGCTGGGGGAGCTGGGGGACCTGAGCTTCTCCGCCGTGAAGCGCCAGTATGGCATCAAGGACTATGGCCGTCTGCTGCCGGGTCACGGCGGCGTGCTGGACCGGTTCGACAGCGTGCTTTTTGCCGCCCCGGTGCTGTGCGCCCTGCTGCGGGCTTTGGCGGCATAAACGGCATAAGGAGAATCGCAACATGACAAAAACCATTTCCCTGCTGGGCTCCACCGGCTCCATCGGCCGCCAGACCCTGCAGGTGGCCCGGGAGCTGGGCCTTTCCGTGGCGGCCCTGACCGCCAACCGCCAGGTGGACCTGCTGGAGCAGCAGGCACGGGAGTTTCACCCCGCCCTGGCGGTGCTGTACGACCGGGACGCCGCCCGGGAGCTGCGCCTGCGCCTGTCGGACACGGACATCCGGGTGGAGGCGGGGCCGGAGGGCCTGCTGCTGGCGGCTCAGCTGCCCCAGGCCGACACCGTGGTCACCGCCGTTATGGGCAGCGTGGGCCTGGAGCCCACCCTGGCCGCCATCCGGCAAAAAAAACGCATCGCCCTGGCCAATAAGGAGACCCTGGTCTGCGCCGGGGAGCTGGTCATGGCCGAAGCGGAGCGCTGCGGCGCGGACATCGTCCCCGTGGACTCCGAGCACAGCGCCATTTTCCAGAGTCTCCAGGGCTGCCGGGACCGCAATGAGGTCCGGCGGCTGCTGCTGACCTGCTCCGGCGGCCCCTTCTTCGGCCGCACCTATCAGCAGTTGGAGTCTGTCACCCCCGCCGACGCATTGAAACACCCCAACTGGAGCATGGGTGCAAAAATCACCATCGACTCTGCTACCCTGATGAACAAGGGCCTGGAGGTCATCGAGGCCATGCGGCTGTACCGGCTGCCGGTGGAGCAGGTGGACGTGGTGATTCACCGCCAGAGCATCGTCCACTCCCTGGTGGAGTACCGGGACGGCGCCATGATCGCCCAGCTGGGCACCCCGGATATGAAGCTCCCCATCCGCTATGCCTTCACCTGGCCTCACCGGGCCCCCAGCCCGGATACGCCCCTGGATCTGCTGACCTGCGGCGATTTGACCTTCCGGGCTCCGGACCTGGACGCCTTCCCCTGCCTGCGCATTGCCCGCCAGTGCGCCAAAGCCGGCGGCACCGCCTGCGCCATCATGAACGGCGCCAACGAGACGGCGGTGGCCCTGTTCCTGCAGGAGCGCATTGGCTTCAACGACATTCCCCGCCTGGTGGAGTCCGCTCTTGACCGGGTGCAGGTGAAATATGCCCCGGACCTTCCGGATATACTGGAAGCAGACAGACAGGCGCGAGCCGCTGTACTGCAAACGGTAGGAGACATGGTATGATCTATATTATCGCAGCGATCCTGATTTTCGGCGTCCTCATCGCCGTCCACGAGCTGGGCCACTTCCTGGCGGCCAAGGCCTGCGGCGTGCGGGTCAACGAGTTCGCCATCGGCATGGGCCCCGCCCTGCTGAAAAAAACCAAGGGCGACACCCAGTATTCCCTGCGCCTGCTGCCCATCGGCGGCTTCTGCGCCATGGAGGGCGAGGAGGAGGACTCCAGCGACCCCGCCGCCCTGAATAACCAGGGCTTCTGGCGCAAGCTCCTGATCTTCGCCGCCGGGGCCCTGATGAACTTCCTGGCGGGGCTTATCATCATCCTGGTGCTGTACGCCGGGGTCAAGGCCGTCAACGTCCCGGTGATCCGGGGCTTTGCCGAGGGCTGCCCCCTGGAATCCGCCTCCGGCCTCCGGGAGGGGGACCGCATCCTGTCCATCGACGGGGAGCGCATCTACACCTTCAGCGACGTGTCCCTGCTGCTGGGCCGCAATAAAACCGGCGATTTTGACCTGGTCATCCGCCGGGACGGCCAGAAGCTCCGGCTGGAGAACTTCCACATGGAGCGGGGCGAGTATCTGGACCAGTCCGGCCAGAAATTCACCGGCTTCGGCCTGTATTTCGGGGCGGAGGAGCTGACCTTCGGCGGGCGGCTGAAATACTGTTGGAACCAGGCGGTGGACTTTGTCCGCCTGGTGCGCCTGAGCCTCCAGATGCTCATCACCGGCGAGGCGGGCTTTTCCGATATGAGCGGCCCCGTGGGCATCGTCTCCACCATCACCACCGTGGGCGAGCAGTCCGAAAGCGCCGCGGCCGCCGCCGCCAACATCGCCTACCTGGCGGCCCTGATCGCCGTGAACCTGGCGGTGATGAACCTGCTGCCCCTGCCCGCCCTGGACGGCGGCAAGATCTTCTTCCTGGTGGTCAACGCCCTGTGTATGCTCACCATCCGCAAACAGATCCCCGCCAAATTTGAAAATTACGTCCACCTGGCCGGCTTTGTCCTTCTCATGGGCCTGATGCTGGTCATCACCTTCCAGGACGTTCTGAAGCTGTTCCGCTGAATCCCCTTTGCCTCAAAAGGGCGCCGCCCTTTTGAGGCAAATTATGCCATTTATCACACAATTACAGGAGGATAACACCATGAGCAAACAGATCCATGTGGGCGCCGTGGCCGTGGGCGGCGGCGCGCCGGTCAGCATCCAGTCCATGTGCAATACCCCCACCCAGGACGTGGAGCGCACCGTGTCCCAGATCCTCCGTCTGGAGCAGGCCGGGTGCCAGATCATCCGGGTAGCCGTGCCGGATATGGACGCCGCCCGGGCCATCGGCCCCATCCGCCGCCGCATCCACATCCCACTGGTGGCGGACATCCACTTTGACTATCGCCTGGCCCTGGAGTGCGTCCGCCAGGGGGTGGACAAGATCCGTATCAACCCCGGCAACATCGGCTCCGCGGAAAAGGTCCGTGCCGTGGCCGACGCCTGCCGGGACCGGGGCATCCCCATCCGCATCGGCGTCAACGGCGGCTCCCTGGAGCGGGAGCTGCTGCAAAAATACGGCGGCGTCACCGCCCAGGCCCTGGTGGACAGCGCCCTGGGCCACGTCCGCCTGCTGAACGACTGCAACTTTGACGACATCTGCATCTCCGTCAAATGCTCCCACGTCCCGGTGAACATGGCCGCCTACCGCATGCTCCATGAGCAGACCCACTACCCCCTGCACCTGGGAGTCACCGAGGCCGGCACCCCCCGCCTGGGGGTGCTGAAATCCGCCATCGGCATCGGCGGCCTGCTGTGCCAGGGCATCGGCGACACCATCCGAGTCAGCCTCACGGCGGACCCGGAGGAGGAGGTCCGCGCCGCCCTGGACATCCTGTCCGCCGCCGGTCTGCGGAAAACCGGGCCCGACCTGATCTCCTGCCCCACCTGCGGCCGCACCCGGTATGACATGATCCCCATCGCCCGGGAGGTGGAGCGCCGCCTTCAGGGCTGCACCAAGCCCATCACCGTGGCGGTCATGGGCTGCGTGGTCAACGGCCCCGGCGAGGCCCGGGCCGCCGACGTGGGCATCGCCGGCGGCGACGGCGAGGGCCTGCTGTTCCGCCATGGCGAAATTCTGCGCAAGGTCCCCCAGGACAAGCTGGTGGACGCCCTGATGGACGAGATCGACAAGCTGTAAGGGAGGGCCCCGTATGTGCGATAAAATACCGTTTTTTACCTTTTTCGAGAGCTTTGTGCCCCCCCGTGACCTGGGCCTGCTGCTCCACGACGCCTGCGTGGTGGGCGGCAGCATGGACCGGGCGGAGCGCACCATGGAGCTGGAGCTGACGGCCTCCGCCCCCCTGCCGGAGGCCGCCGTCACTGCCCTGCGCCAGCTGCTGATAGACCAGTATCAGCTGCGCCAGCTGCGGCTGCACTTCCGCACCCCCCGGCCCGCGGAGGACAAGTCCGACATCCTCATGGGCCGGGAGATCAAGGGCAAGCCCGTCCCCATCGACGGCCTGAACCCCAAAATGGGCGCCGTGGTGATAGAGGGCAAGGTCTTTGCCGCCGAGTGCTACGAGACCCGCAAGCCCGGCGTCTGGCGGCTGACCTTCGACATGACGGATTACCGGAATTCCGTCACCGTCACCAAGTACATGGAGGGCAAGGAGGCCCAGTCCATGCAGAACGCCGTGTCCCCGGGCATGTGGCTCCGGGTCCAGGGCAATGTGGAGCTCAGCCGGGACGGCAAGGACATTCAGCTGCGCCCCTTCCACATTATGAAGATCCCCCACAAGCCCCGGGAGGACACCGCCCCGGAGAAGCGGGTGGAGCTGCACCTCCACACCAAGATGTCCAACATGGACGCCCTGACGGACACCGCCTCCGTCATCAAGCAGGCCATCGCCTGGGGCCACCCGGCCATCGCCATCACCGACCACGGCGTGGCCCAGTCCTTCCCCGACGCCTGGCACACCGCCAAGGGCAAGATCAAGATCCTCTACGGCGTGGAGGGCTACTTTGTCAATAACCTGGACGACCGCATCGCCGTCCACGGTCCCCAGGACCAGGACTTCGCCGACGAGATCGTCTGCTTCGATATCGAGACCACCGGCCTGAAGGTGGACCGGGAGGCCATCACCGAGATCGGCGCCGTGGTGCTGAAGAACGGCCAGGTCACCGACCGGTTCCAGACCTTCGTGAATCCCGGCCGCCGCCTGACACCGGAGATCATCGGCCTCACCGGCATCACCGACGCCATGCTGGCGGGCGCCCCCTCCCCCAAGGAGGCCCTGACGGCCTTTCTGTCCTTTGTGAACGGCCGCCCCCTGGCGGCCCATAACGCCGAGTTCGACATCAGCTTCATCCGGGCCGGCTGCCGCCGGGAGGGCATCCCCTTTGACCCCACCTATGTGGACTCCCTGATCCTGGCCCAGAATCTCCTGCCGGAGCTGCACAAGTTCAAGCTGGACATTGTGGCCGAGTATCTGGACCTGCCCGCCTTCAACCACCACCGGGCCTCCGACGACGCGGCCATGGTGGCCTATATGCTGATCCCGTTTTTCCAGAAGATGGAAAAGGAGCTGGGCATCCGCCGTCTCCAGGACATCAACCCCCAGATGCTGAAGCTGCGGCCCCAGGGCAGCAAGTCCGGCCGCTTCCCCAAGCACATCATCCTGCTGGCCAAGAACAAAATGGGCCTCAAGCACCTGTATCAGCTGATTTCCGCCTCCAACCTGCAATACTTCAAGCGGGTGCCCATCATCCCCAAAACCGAGCTGATGGCCCATCGGGAGGGGCTCATCATCGGCTCGGCCTGCGAGGCCGGCGAGCTGTTCCAGGCGGTGAAGGACCACAAGGACTGGGCCGAGCTCAAGCGCATCGCCTCCTTCTATGACTATCTGGAGATCCAGCCCATCTGCAACAACCTGTTCATGCTCCGCAACGGCGACGTCCAGTCCGAGGAGGAGCTGCGGGAGTTCAACCGCACCATCGTCCGCCTGGGCCGGGAGCTGAACAAGCCCGTCTGCGCCACCGGCGACGTCCACTTCCAGGAGCCGGAGGACGAGACGTACCGCCATATTCTCCTGGCCAGCAAGAAGTTCCCCGATGCCGACGCGCCCCTGCCCATTTACTTCAAAACCACCACCGAGATGCTGGAGGAGTTTTCCTATCTGGGCCAGGACCTGGCCCATCAGGTGGTCATCGACAATCCCCGCCGCATCGCCGATCTGGTGGAGGAAATTGAGCTGCTGCCTCCGGGCCAGCTGTTCCCGCCCCGGCTGGAAAACTCCCAGGAGGACCTGAACCGCCTGGTCTGGGACAAGTGCCACGCCCTGTACGGCGACCAGCCTCCCCAGCTGGTGGTGGACCGGCTGAACGTGGAGCTGGGCAGCATCCTGGGGAAGTATGACGTGGTGTATATGTCCGCCCAGAAGCTGGTGCAGCGCAGTCTGGAAAACGGCTATCTGGTGGGCTCCCGTGGCTCCGTGGGCTCCTCTCTGGTGGCCTATATGTCCGGCATCACCGAAGTGAACTCCCTGCCGCCTCACTACCGCTGCCCCAACTGCCGCCATGTGGAATTTGTCACCGACGGCAGCTACGGCTGCGGGGCGGATATGCCCGACAAGGACTGCCCGGAGTGCGGCACGAAATACGTCAAGGACGGCTTCGACATTCCCTTCGAGACCTTCCTGGGCTACGGCGGCGGTAAGGTGCCGGATATCGACCTGAACTTCTCCGGCGAATACCAGGCCCGGGCCCACCGCCACGCCATCGAGATGTTCGGCCAGACCCAGGTGTTCCGGGCCGGCACCATCGGTACCCTGGCGGAGAAGACCGCCTTCGGCTTTGTCCGCAAATACCTGGACGAGCGGGGCCTCACCGCCGGCAATGCCGAGGTAAACCGCCTGACCCAGGGCTGCGTAGGCGTCCGCCGCACCACCGGCCAGCACCCCGGCGGCCTGGTGGTGGTCCCCGACGACATGGACGTGGAGGATTTCACCGCCGTCCAGCACCCCGCCGACGCCGAGGACGCCGACACCATCACCACCCATTTTGAATACCACTGCATGGAGGACAACCTGCTGAAGCTGGATATGCTGGGCCACGATGACCCCACCATGATCCGGATGCTGGAGGACCTCACCGGGGTCAACGCCCGGACCATCCCCCTGGACGACCCGGACACCATGAGCATCTTCACCTCCTCCCGGGTCCTGGGCTTTGAAAACGACGAGCTGCTGGGCCCCACCGGGGCCGTGGCCATTCCGGAGTTCAACACCCGGTTCACCCGGGGCATGCTGGTGGATACCCAGCCCAAGGACTTCAACACCCTGGTGCGCCTGTCCGGCTTCTCCCACGGCACCGACGTGTGGCTGGGCAACGCCCGGGACCTGATCGTCAGCGGCACCGCCTCCGTTCTGGAAACCGTGGGCTGCCGGGACGACATCATGCTCTATCTCATCCACATGGGCCTGGACCCCAAGATGAGCTTCAAGATCATGGAGGCCGTCCGAAAGGGCAAGGTGAAAAAGGGCGGCTTCCAGGACGGGTGGGAGGACGCCATGCGGGCCCACCAGGTGCCGGAGTGGTACATCGAGTCCCTGGCCAAGATCGGCTACCTGTTCCCCAAGGCCCACGCCGTGGCCTATGTGATGATGGCCTTCCGCATCGCCTGGTTCAAGGTCCACTGCCCCCTGGCGTTTTACGCCACCTTCTTCACCGTCCGGGCCAAGGCCTTCGACGCGGAATACTGCTGTGCCGGCATCGACGCCGTCAAGCGGAAGATCCGCGAAATCGAAAACAACAAGGACGCCACCGCCGTGGAGCAGAACCTGATGGTCACCCTGGAGGTGTGCTACGAGTTCTATCTCCGGGGCTTCCACTTCGACACCATCAGCATCTACGAGTCCCAGGCCACCGCCTTCAAGATCACCGACAACGGCCTGCTGCCCCCCTTCATCTCCGTCCGGGGCCTGGGGGAGACCGCCGCCCAGGACACCGTGGAAAAGCGGAAGGGCAAGACCTTCATTTCTGTGGAAGAATTTTCCACCTGCTGCAGCAAGCTGTCCAAAACCCACATCGAGCAGCTGAAAGCCCTGGGCGCCTTCGCCGGTATGGCGGACACCAGCCAGATCACCCTGTTCGGATGACGGAGTGGCGCTTTGTGTGGTCCCATGGCGACGACCATGAGACGGGGCATGCCCTGTCCCGGGAGATGCTGGCTTTGTCCCGGGACAAAAACCCCCAAAAGCGGGACATCCCGCCCTGTCCCGGGACAGTTTTTATCGGAAATAACGGTAAACCAATGATAAGTGACTGTTATTTCAACATCAGCCACAGCCACGGCCTGGTGGCCTGTGCCGTGTCGGGTGTCCCCGTGGGCATCGACGTGGAGAAAATCCGTCCGGTTCCGCCCCGGCTGATGGGCATTTTATCGCCACAGGAGCGGGAATCTGTGCGCTGTGACGCGGATTTCTTTCGGCTCTGGACCCTGAAAGAGGCGCTTATCAAGTGCCGCGGAGGCGTTTTGGGCCAAATCCGGCACGTTCACTTCGATTTGAGCGGTTCATCCATCATTTGCTCCGTCCCCGGCTATTCCTTCTCCCTGCTCCCGGCCCCGGCAGGCTACGCCGCCGCCCTCTGCTGGGAAAATATAGAAGAAGCAACAGAAAGTGAGAAACAAAAATGAGCATTTTTGACCGTATTCTTCGGAAAAAGCAGAAGAAATCCAAACAAAAACGCGCAGAACCTCCCACGAACAACCCGGCCGTCCTCCTGGGCCGCCGGCTGGCGGACTCCCTGCGGGAGAAAATCCCCGATACCGCCGCCCTTCCGGAAATTCTCACTTATTTCGAGGAAATGTGCCGGATTCCCGTGGAAAATGTGGAAATTCAGGACGATTTGATCACCTGTATAACCGACCCCTTCGGCGAAGAACCGGAGTGGATCCACTTCGCTCTGACCCGCCAGTTCCCGGATGGGGAGGGCGGATCGGTGGAGATTCTGCTGGATATCGGATTTCCGGACGTGAAGGGCCGTCTCCAGCTTGAGGACGAGCTGTGCAGCGACGAGTTGGACGAAAGAGAGGATGTTTTCGACTACATTCGCCGTTCTGCCGGTTATATTGCCCTAGAGAATATCCCGCCTGTCGCCATGGACATCACCTGCGACCAGACATAAAATGGAGCCAAAAATACCGGAACCGGCAGATTTTCTGCCGATTCCGGTATTTTTGCTGGCAAAATGCAAAGCGCTGCATAGCATGAAAGGGGAGGGGGAACCAAAATGGCCAAACGAGTTTATATCAGTCCCAGCGACCAGGTGGAAAACAAATACGCCTGGGGCAATACCAATGAGCATGTCCAGTGCCAGAGGATCGCCGAGGCGGAGGCCGCCGCCCTGCGCCGCTGCGGCGTGGAGGTGCAGCTGGCAAAATTTGGAACCAGCATGGCCCAAAGATGCGCTGAATCCAACGCTTTTGGGGCGGACATCCACAATTGCGTCCACACCAATGCCTTCAACGGAAAGGTCACCGGCACCCGGCTGTTCTGCTTTGCCGTGCCCGGAAAGGGGTACGACGCCTGCCGGGCGGTCTTCGGCGCCCTGGCGCCGCTGACTCCGGGGACCTCGGAGAATATCCAGGCCAATTCCCGGCTGTATGAGGTGCGGACCCCGGCGGCTCCCACCGCCTATGTGGAGTGCGAATTTCACGACAATCCGGAAACGGCCCGGTGGATCATCCAGCACACCGATGAAATCGGCGAGGCTATCGCCCGGGGCCTCTGCCAGTATCTGGGGGTGGCCTATGCTCCGGCCCAGGCGGAAAAGCCCGCGCCCCAGCCCAAGGGGGACGGCCTGTTCCGGGTGCAGGTGGGGGCCTTCGCCAACCGGGATAATGCCGAAAAAATGCTGGAAAGGCTGAAGAAGGCGGGTTTTCCCGGGTTTATATCCAGCGAAAAATAGCGCGCCGGTTGTCAAAAAGCCTTTTTTGAGACTGTCGAAAAACCTTTGCATATCGCGTTCCCTCCCGGCGCATACTATGGCCGAACGCAAAAATTTCCAACGATTTCTTGCAGGAGGGAAACCATATGGTCAAGGATTTTATCGACACCAACGACTTTTCGGCCCGGGAGCTGCTGGACATGATCCAGCTGAGCCTGTCCATCAAGGACGCCATCCGGGGCGGCTATTACCCGCCGCTGCTGCGGCACATGAACCTGGGCATGATCTTTCAGCAGTCCTCCACCCGGACGCGGGTGTCCTTTGAAACGGCCATGAGCCAGCTGGGGGGCCACGCCCAGTATCTGGGCCCCGGCATGATCCAGCTGGGGGGACACGAGACCATCGAGGACACCGGCCGGGTGCTGAGCTATCTGGTGGACGTGGTGATGGCCCGGGTCATCCAGCACCGCACCATTGTGGACCTGGCCCGGGCCTGCTCCATCCCGGTGCTCAACGGCATGTCCGACTACAACCACCCCACCCAGGAGATCGGCGACCTGTGCACCATGGCGGAGAACCTGCCCCGGGGGAAGAAGCTGTCGGACTGCAAGGTGGTGTTCGTAGGCGACGGCACCCAGGTGTGCGCCTCCCTGGGCTTCATCACCACCCACCTGGGCATGAAATTCGTCCACTACGGCCCCAAGGGCCATCAGCTGACCGACGGCCACCAGGCCATCATGGAGCGAAACTGCCGGGAAAGCGGCGGCAGCTTCCTGGTCACCGACGACCGCAGCGCCGTCCGGGACGCGGACTTCCTCTACACCGACGTGTGGTACGGCCTGTACGAAAACGAGATGCCCAAGGAGCAGCGGGTGGAGGTGTTCCACGACTATCAGGTGAACCGGGAGCTGATGAGCCTGGGGGCCATCGGCTGCAAGTTCCTCCACTGCCTGCCCGCCACCCGGGGCGAGGACGTCACCGACGAGGTGGCGGACTCCGCCGCCTCCCTGTGCTGGGAGCAGGCCGGAAACCGGCTGACGGCCATGCGGGGCCTGCTGGTCTATTTCACCCGCTGCCGCCCGCAGCACACCGAGCTGGAGGAGGCCGCCGCCCGGGAGCAGCTGGAGCGCTTTATGGCGGACCGGGGCCTGAGCTGACATGGAGAAGCGCAAATTCCGCCTGGCGGACGTGGTGCTGTCCGTCATCTGCGTGGTGTTCGTGGCGGAGGCTGCCGCCCCGGTGGCCTCCATCGGCAACAGCCAGTATTTCTGGTGGCTGTTCATGATCCTGGCGTTTCTGCTGCCCTATGGGCTGATCTCCTCGGAGCTGGGCACCGCCTTCCCCGGGGACGGCGGCCTGTATGACTGGATCCACACGGCGTGGCCCGACTCCCGCTGGGGCGCCCGGGCCTCCTGGTACTACTGGATCAATTTTCCCCTGTGGATGGCGTCTCTGGCGGTCATGTGTCCGGAGCTGCTGGGGTATGTGTTGGGCTGGCAGCCGGGGCCGGTGTGGTCCCTGGTGATCCAGCTGGCCTTTATCTGGATCGTCACCGTGGTGGCCTTTTATCCGGTGTGCGACAGCATCGTCATTCTGAATCTCAGCGCCGCCATCAAGATTCTGCTGGCGGTGACGGTGGGGGCGCTGGGCATTGTGTATGTGGCCCGGAACGGCTTTGTCAACGACATGTCCGCCGGGACCTTCCTGCCCTCCTTCGACCTGGACAGCCTGTCGTATATCTCCGTCATCATCTTCAACTTCCTGGGCTTTGAGGTGGTGTGCACCTATGCCGGAAGCATGGCGGACCCCCGGCGGCAGATCCCCCAGGCCATCGTCACCGGCGGCGTGGTGATCGCCGCCATCTATCTGTTCTCCGCCTTCGGCATCGGGGCCGCCGTCCCCACCCGGGACATCAGCGTGGACTCCGGCCTCATCGATGCCGTGTCCCTGATGACCGGCCGCACCGGCGGGGTGCTGGTGGGCATTGTGGCCCTGCTGTTCCTGGTGACGCTGTTCGGCAACATGATCTCCTGGTCCATGGGGGTCAACTCCACCGCCGCCTACGCCGCCGAACGGGGGGACATGCCTGCCGTGTTCGCCCGGCGGCGGAAGGACAACGACATGCCTGTGGGCTCGGCCCTGGTCAGCGGGATCGTGGCCTCGGCGGTGTGCCTGCTGGGAGCTGCCATCCAGGCGGTAAGCCCAGATTCCTCCCTGTTCTGGAGCTTCTTCGCCCTGAACCTGGTGATGCTGCTGCTGAGCTATATGCCGGTGTTTCCGGCGTTTCTGGCCCTGCGGCGGAAGTATCCGCAGGCGGAGCGGCCCTTCCGGGTGCCGGGAGGCCCGGGAATGCTGCGGGTGCTGGCCTATGTGCCCATGGTGCTCATCGGCCTGTCCATTCTGTTCACCGCCGTGCCCCTGTCCACGGACCGGGAGACCCTGGCCACCATTCTGCCCATTACCGTGGGCTCTGTCATCAGCGTACTGCTGGGCGAGCTGCTCATCGCCGTCCGGCGGCACCATCAACCCAGATCAGGAGGATAACGACTATGGCAAAACGTATTGTGGGAACCACCCCCCGGCAGGACGGGTATCGCATGCCCGGGGAATTTGAGGAGCAGACCGGCGTATGGATGCTGTGGCCCCAGCGGCCCGATAACTGGCGGGGCGGAGCCAAGCCCGCCCAGCAGGCATTCATTGACGTAGCCCGGGCCATCGCCCGGTTCGAGCCGGTGACGGTGTGCGTGAATCCCGACCAGTTTCAGAACGCCCGGGCCCGGCTGCCGGAGGACGTGCGGGTGGTGGAGATGACCAGCAACGACGCCTGGGTCCGGGACTGCGGCCCCACCTTTGTGAAAAATGATCAGGGGGACCTGCGGGCGGTGGACTGGACCTTCAACGCCTGGGGCGGCCTGCATGACGGGCTGTACTTCCCCTGGGACCAGGACGATCTGGTGGCCCGGAAGATCTGCGAGCTGGAGGGGGTGGACAGCTACCGCACCGACGGCTTCGTGCTGGAGGGCGGGTCCATCCATGTGGACGGCCAGGGCACGGTGCTGACCACGGAGATGTGCCTGCTGTCCCCGGGCCGGAACCCGGAGCTGAGCCGCCGGGATATCGAGGAAAAGCTCTGCGGCTATCTGGGGTGCGAAAAGGTCATCTGGCTGCGGGACGGCATCGACCCCGACGAGACCAACGGCCATATTGACGACGTGGCCTGCTTCGTGGCCCCGGGGGAGGTGGCCTGCATCTGGACCGAGGACCCGGAGAATCCCTTTTATCAGGCGGCCCAGGACGCCTTCCGCACCCTGAGCCAGGCCACCGACGCCAAGGGCCGGCGGCTGACGGTGCACAAGCTGTGCCTGACAAAAAAACCCTGCTGTCTGGAGGGGGCGGAGACCATCGACGCCGTGGAGGGTACCGTACCCCGGGAAAACGGCGAGGTCAGCATCGCCTCGTATATGAATTTCCTCATCGTCAACGGGGCCGTCATTGCCCCTCAGTACGGCGATGAAAACGACCAGCTGGCCATCCAGCAGCTGCAGCAGATGTTCCCGGACCGGCAGATCGTGGGGGTCCAGACCCGGGAGGTGGCCTTCGGCGGCGGCAACATCCACTGCATCACCCAGCAGCAGCCCAAGGCGTGAGCGTGGGGGAGAAGGCGAAAAAATCCCGGGAGTCCCGGGAGCTTTTTGGGGAATCGGGTACCGGGACGCCACCTATAATCAGGC
>OGZA01000568.1_pt1 | contig 27611 bp, 23 predicted proteins | sample 1576591 | NCBI WGS metagenome assembly OGZA01 (sample SAMEA3541565, study PRJEB24748) | human gut metagenome | biome: human gut; feature: human-associated habitat; material: faeces | place: China | collected 2012
CTTTTATTCGGAACCTATGGTATAACGCGGATTGTGGCGTTTGTGCGGTGTTGCCTTAAAACACGGGCCTTTTATGTCGTGGGTTTGCGGGGACGCAGCAGAAAAAACACATCCGCCGGCTTCGCCGGTGGATGTGTTTTTTCTGTGTACGTCGCGGCACGCCCTTATTGAATGTCGATCCGCTCGTACAGCTCCGGGGGCGCTTCGCTGCTGTGGAGCAGCCGGGACATTGCCTCCACCATTCTGCTTTCGACGGCGGGATTCTGAATCGGGTTTTCTTCTCTCGGATCTGTTTGCAGATCGAACAGAAGATCGCCGTACTTCAGATGATCGTCATACATATAACAGGTGTTCTGCGGAGAGGACTCCGGGGTGGCGGGAATCTTCATGACGGGAGCGCCTTTGGTAAAGGAGAAGGCATCGGACAGCGTTCTGTCCGCCTCTTTCAGCTCCTTTAGGGAGAACATCTCAAACATATGCAGAGGCAGCAGCGTGTAATTATTCAGATGTCCCTCGCTCTTCATCCTGCCGGAACGCATATAGACATAGCGGCCGTCCGTGATATTCACGTGCTTCCCGAAATAGCCGAACAGGATGTAGTCATGGATTTTCTCGCCGCTGGCGACCACGGGCAGCATGGACTTCCCCTGCATGGTGCCGGGGGGCGTGATCCCAAAGAAATCCAGCAGGGTCGGCGCGATATCGATGGTCTGGCAGAGGGTATCGCAGCGGGTTCCGGCTTTCACGGTTCGCGGTTCCCATAGGAAAAACGGGGTATGCACGATCTCGTCATACATGGGCATATAATTTTTGCCGAAATAGCCGTGTTCGCCCAGCATATAGCCATGGTCGGTGTTGACGATTACCATGGTGTCCTTCCACATATCGTGCGCGTCCAGGAAATCCAGCAGCTTGCCCAAATAGGTATCCAGCATGGACAGTACGGCACGGTAATTGACCCGGGCCTGGTGAACCTTATCCTCGTCCCCCGGCTGAACCTGACCGTAATAGGGCCAGTCAAATTCCAGGGGCGCGTCCTCGTATAGCTGCTTGTATTTCTCCGGGACAAAATAGGGTTCGTGGGGATCGAAATATTCCAACTGGAGATACCAGTTGTCCGCGTCCACATTTTCCTCCAGGAACTTCATGCCGGCTTCAAAGGTTTTTACATGGGGGTGATCCTCTTCCCGGGGCATAGCCTCGCGGTTGACCGCATCCTGCCGCTTCAGATCCACATTATGCTGGAATCCCTGGGCTTTTCCGTGCCACGCGTCGCCCTCCTGACCCCGGATCATCTCGTAGGTGGTGAACCGGTTGTGGAAGGTCGAACCGCCGTCCTGCCAATAGTGGGCGTGGTCGGTGACCAGGTGGGTGTAGATGCCGTTCTGGGCCAGGATCTCCGGCGTGGAATCGTCAAAAGGCTCCAGCGGTCCCCAGCAGCGGTGCATGAAGTTATAGGAACCGGTATGCAGCTCCCGCCTTGCGGGGATGCAGGGCAGGCTCCCGACATAAAACTGGTCAAAAGTGACCATTTTGTCGGAAAGCCTCTTAAAATTCGGCGCGATGGTTTCCATGTCTCCATAGTTGGGGAGAAACAGACGGTTCAGGGAATCGTACATGATGGTGATTGCACGCATTTTGTATTACTCCTTCCTGCTTACCACCATTTGATTGCGTCTGTGACCTCGGTGCGCAGCGCAACGAAATCGGGAGAAGCAATGTCACGGGGACGTGGCAGTGTATTATTCACCGTGCGCTTGACGGTAGTGGGTTTGTTGGTCAGAATCATGATCCGGTTGCCAAGGTAGACGGCTTCCTCGATATTGTGGGTAATAAAGATAACCGTTGTTTTGGTCATCTCCCACAGCTTGATCAGCTCGTCCTCCAATTTGAATCGCAGTTCGATATCAAGCTGGCCGTATGGCTCGTCCATCAACAGCAGCTCCGGCTCGGTGGCGAAGGCCCGGGCGATGGAAACACGCTGGAGCATACTGGAGGAAAGCTGCTTGGGGTAATAGGATTTGTATTTTGTCAGGCCCACGATATCCAGGTATTTCGCCACCAGCTCATCCCGCCGCGCCTTCGGCACGTGCTTGATGTCCAGCCCGAAGGCGACGTTTTGCTCCACGGTCAGCCAGGGCATGGTGGAATCCCCCTGGAAGATGTACGCAATGTTGTTCGTTTTCGGATCGACCGGCTTTCCGTCCAGCAGAATCTGGCCGGAAGTAATGTCATAGATCTTCGTAAGGCTGTTCAGGAAAGTCGTTTTTCCGCAGCCGGTGGGCCCCACAACGCAGAGAAGATCCCCTTGGTAGACATCGAAGGATATGTTATCCAGCACCAGAAGGTCGCCGAATTTTTTCGTCAGATTTTTAACCTCCACTTTTACAGGAGGCGTTTGCTTCTGTTCACACATGGAATATCCTCCTTACAATGTGCTGTCCATGATACTGGTGATCTCTTTGCGCAGCTCCAGGAATTCGGGGGAGACATAATCCCGGGGACGGGGAAGATCGATGACGAATTCCTTCTTGACCGTTGCCGGGCAGTTGCTCAGCACGATGATCCTGTCGGCCAGGTAGAGCGCTTCCTCGATATTGTTGGTCACAAAGATGATTGTCCGCTTTTCCGTCTGCCAGATCCGCTGCAGCTCTTCCTGCATTAAATAGCGGGTCTGGGCGTCCAGCGCGCCGAAGGGCTCGTCCATCAGCATGACCTTAGGCTCAATGCAGTAAGCCCGGGCAATGCCCACACGCTGCTTCATGCCGCCGGAGAGCTTGCTGGGAAACGCGTCCTCAAAGCCCTGCAGGCCCACGAGGTCGATGTATTTCTGCGCCCGCTGCCAGCGCTCTTTCTTGGGGACGCCGGCCATCCGCAGGCCGTACTCCACGTTGCCCATGGTGGTCAGCCAGGGGAACAGGGAGATGTTCTGAAAGACCACGCCACGTTCAGGCCCAGGCCGCAGTACCGGGTTGCCGTTGACGGTGATCGTGCCGGTGGTTACAGGCTCCAGACCGGCCAGCATATTGATGATCGTACTTTTTCCGCACTGTCCGGGGCCAAACAGGGCGATGAACTCGTTTTCCTTTGCGGTAAAATGAAAGGAGCGCACAACTTCATGATCCCCGGTGGGCGTTTGAAAGGTTTTTCCTACGTTTTCACACGCGATCAGGTCCCGCTCTTGTTCCATCGACATAGCACATTCTCCACCTTTCTCATAATTACTGCCAGGAAAAATCCGACGATACCGATGGTGACGATGCCCACGAGTATCTGAACCATATCGTTGTTATTCATGCCGGAAACGATCATCCAGCCCAGGCCCTCAGAGGAGCGAACCATTTCCGCCGCCAGGACAGTGCCCCAGCTACTGGACAGCGCGACCTGCAGGCCCGCGAAAATGGGGGGAACGGAGGCGGGCAGCACAATGGTGAAGAAAATCTGCACACGGTTGGCGCCCAGCATCTCCGCGGCGCCGATCAGCGCGGGATCCACACTCTTCGCGCCGCTCCAGGCGTTCAGGGTCACATTGGAGAAGGAAGCTAGGAAGATCAGGAAGATCTTCGCGTCCTCACCGAGGCCCAGCCAGATGATGGAAATGGGGATCCAGGCAATGGGAGGGATGGGGCGGATGATCCGGAACAGGGGGCTGAAAATCGCCTCGATGGTTTTGCTCCAGCCCATGCCGAGACCCAGGATCACGCCGATGACCGCACCGATGGCATAGCCAATCAGCACCCGCAGCAGACTGTAACCCACATGGACGATCAGCGTATGGCGGCCCACCTGCCCGCCCAGCAGGTACGCAAAGAAGGATTTGAACACAGGAATCGGGCCGGGCATTAGCTGCCCCAGCTCCGTGCCGTTGGTGCCGCAGTACCATAGCAGAAGAAATGCCGCAATGGAGACGGTGCCGCACAGAATATCAATGCCGCTTCCGGCCAGCTTTTTCTTTTTCACTTTGCATTCATCCCCTTCGCTACTCTGATTTCAATTTGGTGGAGGATCACATCCAGCACCAGACCAACCACGCCAATGCAGATCATGCCGACGATGATAATATCCGGGCGGGAAATGGAACGGGCCTGCTGGATCATGAAGCCAAGTCCCTCGCTGGAGGCCAGCAGCTCGGCGGCAACCAGTGCCGTCCAGCTCGTGCCCAGAGCGGTGCGCAGGCCGGTGAAGATCATGGGAGTGGCTGTGGGAATAGCGATTTTCCAGAGCTTTTGACCGTTGGAGGCACCGAATACATCGCCGACCCAAAGGTGCAATTCGCTGGTCTGCTGGATTCCGGTATAGGCGTTGACCGTGCAGGCGATCATGGAATTGAGGAAGATAACCATGGCCTTGGACACAATACCGATGCCGAACATCAGAATGAACAGAGGGATCCAGGCAATACCGGGGATCGGGCGAATCAGGTCAAAGAGGGGCCGGACGAAGCGGTCGCACCATTTGCTCCAGGCCATGAAGATACCCAGAGGAACGCCGACCAGAGCGCCCAGTCCATAGCCCAGCAGACAGACCTTCAGACTGGCCATCAGGTGGACAGGAAGGGTAGCACCGTCGGGGGCTTTGGTTGTCAGCTTCTTGATGAAGGTCTGCACGCATTTTACTGGGCCGGGAAACACAGCGCTTTTCGTTAAGTGCAGCACATCACAGCACACATACCAGACCAAAAGAACCGCCAACACGGACAGGCAAGAAAGAAATATGTATTTGTACTTTTTTAGAAATCCTTTCATATTGATCCCTGCTTTCTCAGATAAATGAATGCCTGCCGCCGGAAAGCAACAGGCATTGCTGGCAGTTGATTATTCGGCGTTCTTTGCGTCGTGATAGGCGATGGCACGTTCAATAAAGGAATGATCCATGGAGGCTTCGATGTTGGGGTAATCGTCTGCCTCGATCATGCCCTGATCCACGAAGAACGCGCCGATGTTGATCATGGTCGCGCCGAATTCGTAGACATCTTCGCGGAGCATATCCCAGGTGAAATAGGACTGGTTCGCGATTTCGGAGGCCATGTCATCTTCCGTGTAAGTGGTGCCCTCGGAAGCGTAGATCCGCATACCGTATTCCGCGCGCAGCGTATCATCGGTTGCCAGAATGTCCATGGCGGTGTAGAGGCAATCCAGCAGAGCGACCAGATCATCGCCTCTGGTTTCGGCTACTTCATTCTGAACGGAGATGGTATCCACCAGGGGAGCGCCCATAACGTCGTACAGGTCGGCGACCTTCACGTAATTGGGATCAGCGGCCAACTGGCTGGTGTAGGGAGGCGTGGTGGCCAGCAGATCGCCCTGACCGGTGATAAAGGCTTCATAGGCCTGGGCGTATTCCATGGAAACCATGCTGAAATCATCGGAGGTCAGATCGAAGGCCTTGACATAGGAAATAGCGTTATAGTGGGCGGCGGTAGACAGGGGGCCCAGGATGGAGCAGCCCTTCACAGTTTCGGCGCTGCCGATGATGTTGCCGGAGTAGACGCCGGCCTTCGCAATGTCACTGTCCGCACGGGCGTAGATCGCCTGACCGTTGACCGTGATGGTGCCATCGCCGATGTAGGTATACATACCGGTTGCCAGAGCGTACACGGTGGCCATGCCGGAAACGGCTACATCCAGTTCACCGGCTGCCATGGCTTCGTTGATGGGCGCGCCGGAAGCGAAGGTAACGATTTCTACATCCAAACCGGCATCCTCAAACAGTCCCAGTTCCTGAGCAACATACACATACAGGCCCGCAGCCTTTGCCTGGGTGCCGATGACCAGCTTTTTGCCGGACAGGTTCAGGGCGGTGGGATCATTCGCGGTGCCGTCCGTGGCAACTGCTTCGCCATTGGTTTCATTGGGGGTAGTGGCGTTGTTGCCGGAAGATGTGCCGCTGCCGCAAGCAGCCATTGACAGAATCATAGCGGCAGCCAGAAGAAGTGCAAACAGTTTTTTCATTTGATTTCCCTCCATTTGTTTTTGGAATGAATACGTATTCAAAGCTGTCGAAACGAAAACCACGTTTCACAACGCAGCAATGAATACGTATTCAAACTTTCGTAGTAATAGTATCATCTTGCTGCTTATTTGTCAACGGGCTTTCGCCAAAATTGTATAAACAAACAGAAAATATGGGGCAAAATTAGTCAATTTGCTGCTTACAGGAATCGGGAAGGGGCAGCGTAGTATCCCGAATAATCAATTTGGGCGGGAACAGCATATGGGTACGGTTTTCCTCTCCCCGTTCGATCATTCCCCGCAGTTCCCGGCAGGCCTCGGCCACCATCTCCTCGGCGGAAATGTGAATGACCGACAATGCCGGCTTTGTGGCGCTGGAAAGCGGAATATCATCCCAGCTCAGAAGCTGTGTCTGCTGGGGGACAGGGATTTGGAGCTGGCGCAGCGCCTCCCGAACGCCCAGCGCCACCACGTCGCAGTGGGTCAGCAAAAAGACCTTCCGGCTTTGAAACAAAGCGGCGTGATCCATGATAAACTGGTACGCTTCCTTAGTGGACAGGTCGCAGGTAAGGATATGGTCATCCGGAAGCGTCTGGCCGCGGGAAGCCAGCCCCTGACGGAGGGCGTCTACGCGGGTTTTAATTTCGTTTTTTTCCTCCTGGAGGTTCAAGGACAGGTAGTAAGGCGCGTAGTCCGGAAAAGCGCCCATATATTCTCCTGCCATCTGCCCGGCATAGGTGCTGTCGCTGATAAAATAGCTGAGAAAGTCCGCGTTGTGAACGACGTGCATCATGCAGACGCATGGGATCTTGTGTTCTGTCAGAAGCTGTTTTTCCCGGGGGAGCAGGCCGCCTGACCGCATCAGAATCACGCCGTCCACCTTCCGACAGCGAATGATCCGCTCCAGGACAGAGATCCCGTTGCTGTTATTGCAGTCATTGATGGGCATAATGTCATAGTTGTACCGGTCCAGTTCTTTCTGTATCAGGTCGAACAGGTGGGCGATCATCAGATTGGTTCCCATGCCTACAAAGTGCGTCGGGAAAATAATGCCAATGGTGCCGGTCCGGTTGGTTTTCAGGCCTCGGGCCTGACTGTTCAGGACAAACCCGTATTCTACCGCTTTCTGCCGGATCATTCTCTTTTTTTCCTCCGGCACCAGGTCGCTATCATTCATGGCGCGGGATATGGTGGATTGGGATACGCCCAGGAGTTTGGCAAATTCTTTAGAAGTAAGCATGGTATCTTCCTTCCCCAATGGCTTTTTCCATATTATATCATATTTTTGAAATTTGCAAAGGAAAATACTACCGGTTCCCCTTTTTTTTGGGAGCCGTTTTTCCTGTTTGACGTTTCGGCGCCCATGGAGTATAATGGCGCTGATACGAATATCCAACAAGAAAGCAACAGGAGGGATCCCATGCGGTCTGTTCATCTGCTGATAAAACCCGCCAGCGGAATGTGCAATATGCGCTGCCAGTACTGCTTTTATGCGGACGAGACCAGCAAACGCGAGACGCCCAATTACGGCATTATGTCCCGGCAGACCATTTCGGCTGTTTTGGAACACGCCCTGGAAGCGGTGGACGCAGAATGCACTATCGCGTTTCAAGGAGGCGAGCCCACATTAGCGGGACTGGATTTTTTCCGGTTTGCCGTAGCGGAGGCGAAGGAGAAAAACCGGAATTACGCCCGGCTGCATTTTGCCATACAGACCAATGGACTGGCGATTGATAATGATTGGGCGGCTTTTTTCGCGGAGAATCATTTTCTGGTGGGGGTGTCCCTGGACGGAACAAAAGAAGTCCACGACTGCAACCGGATCGACGCGGCGAGGAAGGGAACCTTTGGCCGGGTGGTTCATGCCATTGAGATTATGGAGCGGCATGGGGTGGATTACAATATCCTCACGGTCATTACAAAAAACACGGTGCGAAGCTACCGGGCGATCCATAGCTTTTTCAAAAAGAAAGGGTTCCGCTATCAGCAGTTTATTCCCTGCCTGGACCCTCTGGAAGAGGAGCGGGGCGGGAAAAACTGGTCGCTGACGCCGGAATTGTTCGAAAAGTACTTAAAGCAGTCCTTTGACCTGTGGTACGAGGAGGCCATGGCGGGGGACAAGCAGTACCACCGGTATTTTGACAATCTGCTGTGTATGCTCGATGGACAGCCGCCGGAGGCTTGCGGTATGGCGGGCAGATGCGGGCTGCAGTATGTGGTAGAGGCGGACGGCAGTACCTACCCCTGTGATTTTTATATGCTGGATGCCTACCGGATCGGAAACCTGGCGGAGGATACCATCGAGGCGGTGGATGCCCGGCGAAAGGAAATCGGATTTATCGAGCAGAGCCTGCCGGTGCCGGAGGATTGCGGAGCGTGCCGGTGGTATGCCCTTTGCCGGGGAGGCTGCCGCCGGGACAGGGACTATTTTGAAAACGGCATCGGCCGAAACTATTATTGCGCCGCTTACCGGGCGTTTTTTGAATACGCCTATCCCCGCTTGGTGCAGCTTTACCGGTTTATGACCATGCCGGGAAGGATCTGATAGGAACCTTCGATGAAATCCACCTTTCATCAAAGAAACTCCGACTGACAACGCGGCGGCCGGGAAAATAATCAAAACGGGAGAAACCGCATATGCGAGTTCTCCCGTCATTTTTTATTCAATCCCGGCTGAGAAGGCGTTCTGCCTGTTTTGCAGCCTCCCCATACTCCGGGATGCTGGAAATGCCGCCGGGTTTTGTGGTGGAAAGCCCCGCACTGGCGCAGGCAAAGGCAACCGCCTCCCGCAGTTCGGGTTCCGTCAGGGCCTCCGGCGCTTTCCTGGATTGCAGCAGCTTACATAGGGCGCTGCCGCCGAAAATATCCCCGGCCCCGGTGGTATCAACGCCCCGGATGCCCGGCAGGCTGGGCACATGGCCGCAGGCGTTTCGGTTTTGGAAATAGCATCCGTCCGCGCCGCAGGTGGCAAATACCAGCTTCACACCGTAGTGCTCCAGAATGTGCGCGGCCCCTTCTTTTACACCCAGGCCAAAGAGAAATTCCACTTCCTCGTTACTGATTTTTACGATATCCGCCTGGCGCAGTCCCCAGAGAAGTTGCTGCTTTGCGTCTTCCATGCTACGCCACAAGGGCTTGCGGAGGTTGGGGTCATAGGTAATCAGTTTGCCCTTGGACTTGGCATAGGCCACCGCCTGATAGGTCGCGGAGCGGGCAGGCTCGTCCGTCAGGCTCAGAGTGCCGAAGCGGAACACCTTTGCTTCGTCGATCAGGCTCAGATCCAGATCCTCAAACCGAAGCTGGGTGTCCGCGCCGGGTTTCCGGGCGAAGGAGAACCCCCGGTTCCCTGTGCCGTCCAGCGTCGCAAAGGCCAGGGTGGTAAAAACCCCGTCATCCGCGAGAATGCTGCGGGTTTCGATTCCCGCACTGTCCAGGGTGGGGTAGCCGTCTCCATCCACGCTCTGGCAGGTAAAATCAATGAGCAGTTCGCCTAACGCGACAGATCATGGCGTTTTCTCCGCCTGTGTGTCTGTGATGGTGATGGACCAGGTAATTTCGAAGCGCCTGCCCGGCGCCAACTGGATCAGATCGCTCTTGCGGCTGAAGTCCTCGATCATATTCTCCCGGCCGGGCAGAGAGGTCCAAGGCTCGATGCACACAAAGGGCGCGTCCGTCTTTGGCGTGTGCCAGATGCCAAGATAGGGCATCTGGGGGTAGGAGACTGTTACGACGCAGCCGGATATCTGAGATTGAAGGGTCACTTCCTTTGCCATATTTTGCAGGATAATGACCCGGTTCTCAAATAAGCTATGGCGCAGCGGCAGAAAACGGCCCGCTTCTAAGGGAAAGCGCTCCACCCTGCCGCTCAATAAGGGGCCGGCGACAGTGCCGATCCGATCCGGCTGGCATCTTTGGGAAAAGACCAGCGTATAGTCCTCAAACTCTTCGCCCTCTGCCCAGGGCACCCGAAAGCCGGGATGACCGCCGATGGCAAAGGGCATGACCTGGCTGCCCCGGTTTTGAACGGCATAGGTGATCTCCACGCTGCTGCCCCGGAGACGGTAGGTAATCTCCAGGGAAAAGGGAAATGGATACCGGGTGGCATTTTCGGGACTGTCGGATAGGGAGAGAACCGCCCCGTCATCCTGATGCGTGGTCACGGAAAACATGGATTCCGCAGCAAACCCATGGATACCTATGGAGTATTCCGCATCCCGGAACCGGTAGCGGTCTTGGAAAAGCCGCCCGATACATGGGAATAAGACCGGTGAACGGTCATTCCAGTAGGCAGGATCGCCCTGCCAGAGGTATTGCCTGCCGCTGGGGCCGAATAATTCCATCATTTGGGCGCCCAGGGTGTCTACCGTGAGTCGGAGATGTTCGTTATGAAGATAAATCAGCATATCTTTTTACTTCGCAGAGGGATACTCATTGCACAGCAGGCGATAGGGCGGCTCGTCCTCCTCGATCTCTGGGAAGCGGCCCACCGGCGGGTTGAAACGGTTGTCGGTGTTGTCATCGTTGCACTGGCTGACTTCCCCCAGCAGCACAGGGCCTGTGCCCGGTTCCACCTCGAAATCATGGTACATATATTGCTGAATGTGGATGCTCTCACCGGAGGTCAGCCTCACCTGGGTTCCGGCGGGAACGGTGTAGGTGCGGCCATCGCAGTGGACGGTGACATCGGACTCCCGGTCGATGGACTCATCCGGCAGGCTGTTGTACACCCGGATCAGGATATTTCCGCCGCCTCGGTTGATGATATCCTCGGTCTTGTACCAGTGGAAATGGTTGGGGGAATACTGGCCCTCTTTCATGTACAGCAGCTTCTCGGCGTAAACCTTGGGGTACTTGTCCGCCATGGCACGGTTGCCGTTACGGATGGTGATGAGTGACATTCCAACCTTATTGAAATCTCCCAGGCCGTAGTCCGTAATGTCCCAACCCAGCATACAGTCGCGCACCTCGTCATACTCGTGGCCGATATCTTGCCACTGCTCCGGGGTAAAATGGCAGAAGGGCGGCAGATAGCAATGCTCCTTCTGGCACATGGCTTCCAGCTCTTTCAGAGCTTTGTTGATTTCCGATCGTTTCATGGTAGTCGCTCCTTTCAGTTTCACGGTTTTGCTTCTATTATCTGCCTCCGGGACGTTCAAGACAAGCGGGGATCTTTTGAAAAAATATTGTAATATTGCGATTTCTGTACTATTATTTTGAAAAACAATTCCCTGGCGGAAGGAGGAAGCGGTGTGCGGTGTGTCTATTATGGGGACGATCTGCCCAATGGATTTGAGGAAAAGATCCCGTTTTCGCCGGAAAAACCCTACACGATCAGCATAAAGCGCTTTCAGGTGGAGGATGTGGTTCCGCTGCATTACGCCGAAACGCTGGAGATCCTGCTGTGCGACGAATTATGTGGTGAAATTTTGATCGATGCAACCCGGTTCCAGCTGGAGGAGAAGCAGCTCGTGGTGATCCCGCCCTATACGGTCCATTCCACCAATGTCCAGCCCGGGGGTGGCACCATGTATGTGGTCAAGGTATCCCTGCGGGAGCTGCGCCGCTATATCGATGTGGAGAACTATCTGGCGGCCTGCGGCTGCGGGATTGGCCAGCTCCAGTACCGCTGCGGCGCGTACACGGCGGTGTATGCCATTGTGGAGAAACTGATCGAACGGGACGGGGAACTGGGGGACTGCCTTCCACTGCTGCTGGAACTGTTTCGGGTGTTGTCCAAGTATGTGGATACCCAGCGGGAGACTGCCTCCCTCCATGGCCAGTTCCGGGTGTCCAGCTTACAGGAGCTGATCCACTGGACCAACCAGAATTATGCCCGGAAAATTTCCATTGACGAGGTGGCCCAAAGAACGGGATACAGCAAGTATCACTTTTGCAGCCGGTTCAAATCCCTGACCGGGATCACCTACATGAATTATCTGAACAGCGTCCGGGTGTCCCACGCCTGCCTGATGTTGCAAAATGGGGAATCTGTTCAGGCGGTAGGCCGGAGCGTGGGCTTCGAAAACAGCTCCTATTTCACCCAGGTTTTTAAGCGAATTCAGCATATGACGCCCCATGAATATGCCTGCCGGCAGAAGAAAGCCAGGGCCGGACAGGAAACGATTGCCGCAGCCGTATGCGGCGTTATTGAGCTATGATAGGAACTTGCTCAAAAGAAGAGGGCTGGTGCCCGCATCGGCCCCAAGGCCTCTGCAAAATTCGCCTGTTGATACATTTCAGGGCACTCCCACGGGAGTGCCCTTAGACTATCAAAAAAGTAATCCCGTAGGGGCTGATGCCCACATCAGCCCTTTCCAGATGTTTAGAATTCGCCGAAAACGGTCTAAGGCAACACCGCACAATTGCATCTGCGGATCTCAGCGGATCTTTTGCGGCATTTCCTCAATTCTGTTATGAAATGACATCCGTCAAGAGGTAACATCTCACAAATAAGTGGATAGCGACCTGTGAAAAATGCTGAGGGCATCTGGGAAGAGTCAGAGGACAGATTCCCGGCATATAGCCATTCTGTTATACGTGGATTGGTTACCGATAGGCTAATGACTTCGCCGTGAGCTCTGCAATCTAAAATCGGGGATTGGTTGCCCCATAGAGTTTTGACAGATAGCTGAATTAGCCATGTCCTGACTCCTCGCAGATGGCCTCAGTTGGAATATGAAATTAGATGCTTTTAGATTCCAAGCCGGAGCCAAGGCAGCTACCGCGAAGCGGCTCCGCCCTTGACAGCCAGCCGGAGAAAAATGCTAAGAGGGAAATGCGGTGAATGGAAAATGTTTGGATATGCTTTTGAGTTCGTCGCCGGTAAATCCATACCAGCATTTTTCGGAGCGCTGTCAAGGGTAGCGGAAGGTTTTGAAAACGTTCAGGCGATGCGTCCGTTTATCATTTCCCAGAGAAAGCATGCCAGTTCACGGGCAACGGCAGTTTTGGCGACATTGGCGGATTTTCTGCTGTTAAGGGTCAGTCGAAGATACTTCCCGCGAAGTCGTTCACAGCCCCTGTCGGCATAGGCAATGGAATCACCCATGATGAATGCGTTTCGCCGATTCTCGGAAGTTAGCGGCGCGATGGTGTCGCTGATAATCCTGGAGGCAAGCAGAGTGGTAAAGCGTTTCCAGTCAATATGGGTGGAGTTTTTCAGACGGTAAACCGTGTCCTTCCGGAATTCCGGCGCCTTTTCCGTTTCCGACTGCATATCCAGGAACATACTGCGGTTTCGGAAGGCAAGGCAAAACAGGTACTGTATCAGCGTAACGACAGAAAACCCCTGCTCTTTGTAAGCGTTGCACTTCTTCAGGATGCTACTGACCTGATACCGCCTGAAAAATTTCTGGATTTTGGAAGAAAAACGCTTTTCATTTTCAACATCAAATGCTATACTGTTCATAGTGCAGACCTCTTGTATGTGTTTGGTGTTTTGTAGCGATTACATTATACCATACATTGGGTCTGTACTGCTTTTTTATTTCGCATTTTCGATTAAACAGTTCGGATTTCTAGGGGTGCGAAGTTTGAGATATTATCTAAAAACGGGAAATACATTATAGAACACAAACACAAAGAAGTTCCACATTCCCACCTGCCGGAGCGTCAAACAGATGAAGGATAAGAATAAAAAAGACTTCTGCGGCTCCCGTGAGGAAGTGATTGCCAAGGGATATAGCCCGTGCAAGAATTGTAATCCATAAGCAAGCTATTTTGCAGGCTGATTCTTCTGCTCTACTTCCGACTGTGTACGATTATCCCTTTCACCAATTCTATCCATGTCAAAGAACACTTCCGTATTGTGGAGTGCCTTCTGATACTCCCGCATTTCTTCTCTAGTGAGCCTGTACTGCGCGTACAGGCTCTTTTTCTGCTCCAGAACAGTGGCATACTCCTCCGACAATTCCTTGACCTTTGGCAGCTTGGATACGCCCATTTTCTGGAAGGCATCCTTTGCCGCTTTATGGAGGGTGATTTCCTCCCGGTGGGCTTCAAAGAACGCTTTGCTGTAGCCAGCCTTTCGGTACTGGACATAGGCCTCGCGGGTTTTGGCATAGTTGATGATGTGCTTCTTCAAAGCGGCGATTTCTACCAGCCGTTGTTCGGCGGATTTCAGCTCTTTGTCAATTCGGTCGAAGTCTGCGGAAGTGGTGCTTGCTTTCTCACGCAGCTCATCCATGGAGTTAATGCCATGCTCTTTGAGAAAGATTCGGGTCTTCGCCATTTGCGTTCATGCATGGGGTACTGACCCAAATCGGAGGACTGAAAGGTGTTGAGGCGGCTCCATTCAGTCCTATGGTGGAAGTTACAGTCGTCAGTCTTGCAGACGTGGGTGTGGGTGCCGTTGCCGTTGGACTGCCACTCGCCCCAGTCGTGGCCGAGGGCATTGCCGGTCTCAAAGGTTTCCGTTCCCTTTTCGCCGCAGAAAGTACAGGACTTGTAGTAGACCGCCTTTGCCGTGCAGGTGGCGGCGGATTTCAGGTATTGTTCTGCGACTTTCTCTGTAAAGCTGTGTGCGCCCAGCCCGCCGTATGCGGCGCCGCAGGTCGTACAGACTGCCCTGTCCTTGCAGGTGGCCTTGCCGCCGACGTGCGCGGCTTTGTTTATGATGGCATTGCAGCAAGAATACACCTGCCAGTGCTCTTTGTCGTCTCCCTGCCACTCGTTCGGCTTAGGGGCACTGTGGTTGGTGGGATCAAGGTTACCATACTCTTTGCCGCAGGTCGTACAGACGGCTTTTTTGTTGCAATAGGCCGTGCCGCCGGTATGGACATGGGCTGCGCCGGATTTCAACTCCAGCTTTTTGTCCGCATTGTATTCCACGTGGTAGCCGGTGTCATCGGAGGAGAAATAACCCGAATAGTCCGTATCGCTCGCAGTGGAAAATACCGTTTTTTTGGCTGAAATGCCAATATTTGCACCGCTGGCAACTGTGCCGAGCGTAATGACTGGCAAATCGCCGCTATTGGTAAATCCATATCCTAAGTACAGGTTTTCGGTGGTCGTGGCTGAATCAGGCGTATATGTCCGGGTGTTCCCGGTAATAACGGGGGAACCGGAGATGCTGATCTTGCCGACACCGGACCATAGGTTGCTTTCCACGTATACACCGCCGCCGTGATGGGCCTCATTTGTGTTGACTTTGTTTCCGGTGATGGTGCCGCCGTACAGATTCAATGCGCCTTTTGTGCCCACATAGATACCGCCGCCGTCACTGGTGGCTGTGTTCTCCGTGATCGTGCCGCCGTACATGTTCATCGTGCCGTTTACTATCTCAACGCCGCCGCCGAAGCCTGTTCTATTGCCGCCTCTCAGCGTGCCGCCGTACATGTTAAAAGTGGCATTATAATTGCCAGCATCGTCAACACTGACGCAGCCTTTTGAACCGCCGGAAACCGTCCCCGTCTTTTGGGCGCTGCAATCGCACAGATAAAGCGTGCAATCCATATAGCCAACCCAAATAAAGTATTGTCCCAAATTGAGCGTATGCCCGTTCAGGCAGAGATAGAGCGTCTTTCCTCGCTGGTCGCTATCTCCCAGGATTCTCAAATCGTCGTCTAGCGTTATGTCATTCTCCAGATAAGCGTAGGCTACGTTGACTTTTTCGATGTTGAAAATCTGGCGAAGGGAGTTTGCCCTTGTGCACGCCGTATAGGTCACGTCCTGGTGGCTGGTATGATCGCCCGCGTTGACGCTGCCGCCGCAGAAGCAGTGGGTATGCGCCGCCTGCACGGCAGCGCCGCCCTCCGCGGGCTGCGGAGCAAGGGCGGACGCTTCGCCGCCTTCAGGCGTCCCGTCCTCTTCAAACGCTTCGTCGTCCTCGTCTTCGGGCGCGGGATCGTCCATATCCGGCACTTTGGTATACAGAGCGCAGTTTTCCGGCTGCGCGCCCTCCGCGCCGCAGGCGGGGCAGCCTTCGTTCATTTCTTCCGCTGTGCAGGCCGTTTCGCAGATGCACGCGGGCAGGTTTTCCCCGCCGTCCTCGGCAAAGGCTGCGGTGGGCAGCACCGACAGTGCCATGACGAGCACAAGCAGAATACTGAGCAGTCGTTTCTTCATGGTGATTCCTCGCTTTCTTCCGGCGTCTCCCGTCCCCCATGGGAGGCGCGTTGACAGAAGGGCATTGCATCGGGATATATCACGATGCAAGAGAGTACTCCCTTGCAATACGTATCGGCTTATTTCTTCACAGGCTCTGTCAGCCCGGTGAGGGAAAATTCGTAGCGCATGGCCAGCGCCTTGAACAGCTTCTGCATCACCTGTTCGGCAATCGCCCGGATGTCCAGCCCCTCGACGAAGCGGATGACCTGCTCCACTTCCTCCTTGGGGACGTTGTACGCCCGCAGGCTCATGGTGAGAAACAGCCTTAGCTTCTTTTCCAGCGTCAGCTCCCCGTCGCAGGGGTGTGCCATATAGCCGCGCATGATGCTGGCCGAGCCGATCTCCATATCGTAAAAGTCCCGCTCTGTGGCGTCCGGCAGGTAGCTGCCAAAAATGCCGTGCAGCTCCTTCGCCGTCTCCCGGAGAATATATTCGGAGGCCTCCTTCTCGGTGTAGGCTTCGATGTAGATTTCCCGGAGATTTTCGTTCAGCTCCGTCAGGGTCATCTGGATGGCCGTCTCCACCGCGTAGACGTACACCGGCGGCAGCTTCGCCCCCGCCTCCCCCCGCGCCATGGCGAATTGGTTGGAGAACATGAATTCCACCAGCTCCGTCAGGACGCCGTCCTTGGCACGGAAAATATTCTGGAAGGTGCTGTAGGAAACGTCGGCTTTTTCAATGATCTCCGCCAGCGTCGAACGTTTGTAGCCCTTTTCCAGAAAGAGCCGAACACAGACGGTGAGAATCCGTTTTTTCGCGGGCAGACTTGCGCTTGTAATGGCCATAGGGGTCACTCCTCTTATTGGATGGTATATATACCATCAGTATATCACGCTCCCTTAAGAATCGCAATCCCTTTTTTGGCGCAAATCGGGGAAACTTTTCCCGAAATGGAATCTTAAGAAACGCCGGCATCGACTTTCTTTGGCGCATGTGCTATGATGGGACAAAAAAGGCAGGTGCGTGATATGCGGGAGATCTTATTGCTGGAAGACGACACGACGCTGGGCAGGGGCATTCAGCTGGCGCTGCAAGGCCCGGATGTGACGATCGCCCTGACCGGGACGCTTTCTCAGGCGCGGGAAATGCTGGCGCAGAAGAAATTTGACCTGCTGATTCTGGACGTGAATCTCCCGGACGGCAGCGCTCTGGATTTGCTGCGGGAGGTGCGGCAGGGGGAAGCCGTTCCCGTGATCCTCCTGACGGCAAATGACTTGGAGATGGACGTGGTCACCGGGCTGGAATCCGGGGCGGACGACTACATCACGAAGCCCTTTTCCCTGGCAATTCTCCGGGCGCGGGTGAACGCCCAGCTTCGCCGGAGAGTGAAATTCTCCTGCGTGGAACTGGACGGCTTCCGGTTCGATTTTGAGCGGATGGCGTTCTGGAAGAACGGTGAACCCATTGAGCTGAGCAAGACGGAGCAGAAGCTCCTGCGGCTTCTGGTGGAGAACCGTGGGCAGACCGTATCCCGGGGCGTTCTTATTGACCGCATCTGGACGGACGGGGCGGATTTTGTGGACGAGAACGCCCTGTCCGTCACGGTGAAGCGTCTGCGGGTCAAGCTGGAGGACGACCCGTCCAGCCCCCAATACCTGAAAACGGTGTACGGCCTCGGCTACACATGGGCGGTGAAGTGATATGACGGCCTTGGGATACGGAATTCTCGCGGCGGCAATCGTCCTCTGCGCCGCCGCAGTCTGGTGTGAGCGCCGGAAAACCCGCCGGACACTGGAAAAGCTGAATGAGATGCTTACCGATGCCATGCGGGGGGACTTTACGGAGGACAGCTTCGACGAGACGCTGCTTTCCGCGCTGGAAAGCAAGCTGGCGCACTACCTGGCGGCGTCCACGGTATCCGCCCGGAACGTCAGCACGGAAAAGGAAAAGCTGAAAACCCTGATCGGGGACATTTCCCACCAGACGAAAACGCCCATTGCCAACATTCTGCTCTACACCCAGCTCCTGCGGGAGCAGCCGGGGAACACGGTGTGTCTGGACGCGCTGGACGCCCAGACGAGGAAGCTCCAAAGTCTCATTGATGCGCTGGTGAAGACCTCCCGGCTTGAATCCGGGGTAATCGCTCTGCGCCCGGAGCCGGGGGCGCTTCAGGACGTTCTATCCTCGGCGGTATCCCAGCTGGAGCCGAAGGCCGGGGAAAAGAACATTTCCATCACCCTCGTTCCCACGGATGCCGAAGCGGTTTTCGACGCAAAATGGACGGAGGAAGCCGTATTTAACCTGCTGGACAACGCCGTCAAGTACACCCCCGTCGGCGGGGCGGTTCGTGTGTCCGCGTCCGCCTACCAGATGTTTTCGGCCATTCACGTAGCGGACAACGGGCCGGGGATACCGGAGGACGAGCAGCCGAAGGTATTTCAGCGCTTCTACCGGGGCTTAAGCAATCCCACGGAGGAAGGCGTGGGCATCGGGCTGTATCTGGTGCGTCAGATCGCGGAGGGGCAGGGCGGCTATGTGAAGGTCAGCTCCAAACCGGGCGAGGGCAGCACGTTTTCCCTGTACCTCCCCCGTGAAATCTGTCAACACTGTTAGATTCCGGAAAGAATGTAGAAAGAATCCTGTAGTAAAGTCTGTAGTGTGAAAACAATACAGACTTTTCTATTTGGGAGGTTATTATGAGTATTTTGGAAACCAGAAACCTGCGCAAAATCTACGGCTCCGGGGACACGGAGGTTCGGGCGCTGGACGGCGTGAACCTGAGTGTGGACAGCGGCGAATTTGTCGCCATTGTGGGCACCTCCGGCTCCGGGAAATCCACCCTGCTGCACATGCTGGGCGGCCTTGACCGGCCCACCTCCGGCAGCGTGATCGTGGACGGGAAGGACATCTTTTCCCTGAAAGATGAAGCGCTGACCATTTTCCGCAGGCGGAAGATCGGCTTTGTCTTCCAGAGCTACAATCTGGTGCCGGTGCTGAACGCGCGGGAAAACATCGTCCTGCCCATCCAGCTGGACGGGCGGCAGGTGGACGAGGACTTTCTCGATAAAATCGTGAACACCCTTGGTCTGGAAAAGAAGCTGGGAAGCCTTCCCAGCCAGCTGTCTGGCGGTCAGCAACAGCGGGTAGCCATCGCCCGCGCCCTTGCCGCCGCGCCCGCCATCATTCTGGCGGATGAACCTACGGGCAATCTGGATTCCAGAACCAGTCAGGACGTGCTGAGCCTGCTGAAAGTCACCAGCCAGAAATTTGCCCAGACCATCGTCATGATTACCCACAACGAGGAAATCGCCCAGACGGCGGATCGGATCATCCGCATTGAGGACGGACGGATCGTGAGGTGAGCGGCATGAAGGTGAAAAACGGAAGCTGCATTCGCCATCTAAGCTTCAAGACCCTGATGTCCGCGAAAAAGCGGAACATCATCGCAGTGCTGGCGATCGCCCTGACCGCCCTGCTGTTCACGTCTCTCTTTACCATCGTAATGTCCATCAACGAGACGAACCAAAACTACCAGTTCCGCTCTGTCGGCGGGTATGCCCACGGTGCGTTCAAGGACGTGGACGAAGACCAGATCGCGGTGCTTTCGGCACATCCCGACGTCAAAGCCGTGGGCGTGCGGACGGTGTTGGGTCTTGCCACGCAGGGCGCTTTTGAAAAGGACTACGCCGAAGTCAGCTACATGGACGACAACAACGCCAAGTGGAGCTTTTCCCAGCCCACGGTGGGACGCACCCCGAAAAGCGGGAACGAAATTACCATGGACACCAAAGCTCTGGAGCTTCTCGGCGTAAAGCCGGAGCTGGGGGCACAGGTGAAGGTCACTTACACGCTGGCGGACAAAGAACAGATGGGCTGGGACATCACCGACACCTTTACGCTGGTAGGCTGGTGGGACTACGACGAGCTGCTGAGCGTCCACTTCCTCAACGTTTCCAAGGAATACGCCCAGAAGATCGAAAAAAAAGCCGTGGCGGGAGGCTTAAAGCCCTTCCGCACGGATTTGAGCGTCATGCTGAGAAGCTCCCTGAACATTGAAAACGACCTGACCAGAATCGGCGAGGACTGCGGCTACAGCATCGGCGAGGAGGCGGGGCAGCTTCGCATCGGCGTCAACTGGGGCTATACCGCCACCCAAGTTTGGGACACGCTGGGCGTTGGGGGAATCCTCGCCATGCTCGCCGTGCTGATTCTGGTGGCGTTTACGGGATATCTGGTGATCTACAACATTTTCCAGATCTCCGTGGCGGGGGACATCCGCTACTACGGGCTGCTCAAGACCATCGGCGTCACGCCGAAGCAGCTGCGGCGGCTGATCCGCCAGCAGGCGCTGCTGCTGAGCGCGCTGGGCATTCCGGTGGGTCTGCTGCTGGGCTACGGCGTTGGTGCCGCGGCGGTTCCCATCACCATGTCCACCTCCACGATGGGAGGCCGGTACACCACGGTCAGCGTTTCCCCATGGATATTCCTGTTTTCCTCAGTGTTCGCCCTGCTGACGGTGCTGCTTTCCTGCGCCCGGCCGGGGCGAATTGCCGGGAGGGTCTCTCCTGTGGAGGCGGTGCGCTACACCGAGCGTCAGTCGGCGGGGAAAACGCACCGGAAGGGCAGCAAAGTCACGCCTGTTCAGATGGCCGCCGCCAACTTAGGCAGAGATAAAAAGAAGACGGCGCTCGTGATGGTGTCGCTGTCCCTGACCGTCGTTCTGCTGAATCTGCTGGTCACGTTTATCGGCGGCTTTGACATGGACAAATATCTGAGCCGGCGAAGCTGCGCGGACTTTCTCATCAGCACACCGGACTACTTTAACTATCGGGGTTTTTCCCTGACCAAAGAGGCTGTGGAACCGGTGCGGGCAAACACAGCGCACTCTCTGGAGGGCTTTGCCTATCAGACCGGCTGGGTGGGTATGTATCTGCCGGAAAGCGTCTGGCGGGATGAAGCCGCCTTCTACAGCCGGGATACGGATATGGACATCGACGCGCTTCTCGCCCAGACGCCAAGAGACGGCGACAAGGTGCAGGCGGTGTCCCAGATAGAGGGGCTTGACCCAACGCTTGGAGAAAAGCTCACGGTGATCGACGGCAGCTTGGATTCCCTCTGGGAACCGGACAGCCATGCCATCGCCATTGCCGTGAATCTGGATGATTCCGGGAAGCTGCCTGACCCCGGGATTAGATCGGATGAGGGATTTATCCCGCCGTGGGCGAGAAAATCAAAGTCACCTATGGAAACGGCGATACTGCGTACGACGTAAACTACACCGTCTGCGCACTGGTGGACGTTCCCTACAACATGAGCAGCCGGTTCTATACCATGGGCTATGAGGCAATCCTCAGCGCGGACGCCCTGTACCGGGACGCCGGGGAGGACAACGTGTTTCCCATGCTCTACCTCTTTGACACCCCCAGTCCCGAGGCGGAGGCCGCCGCGGAAAGCTACCTTGCCCAGCTCACTTCCGACCCCGACAGTCCCCTGATGTACGAAAGCAAGGCGACCCACCGGGCATATTTTCAGGAGTTCCGGATGACCTTTGTGATTCTGGGCGGGCTGCTGTGCGCCATCATCGGCATTGTGGGTATTCTGAATTTCTTCAACGCCATGATGACCGCCATTCTGGCGCGGAGCCGGGAATTCGCGGTTTTGCAGTCGGTGGGCATGACCGGCCGTCAGCTGGAAACCATGCTTCTCTGGGAGGGGCTGCTGTACACCCTTGGTTCCGGCCTGATTGCGGGGCTTCTGTCCGCCGCAGTGAACCCGCTGGCGGGGCGGCTTCTGGAAAGCGCCTACTGGTTCTACAGCTATCACTACACCATCACCCCGGTACTGGCCATGCTGCCCGCCTTCATCGTGCTTGGCTGTGCCATCCCGGCGGTCATGTACCGTCAGGCGGTGAAGCAGAGCATCGTCGAGCGGCTGAGAAGTCTGGATACGTAACTATGGAAACAGCGGGAAGCCGGTCGGCCTCCCGCTGTTTTTGAAAATTTTTGCATTATCGTGTGTTTTACTTGAATTAGTCCGGTTTATTGGACACATCGCATTGTATAATCCTCTCAGGAGCCCAGAAAAAATATGGATGGAGGAAAAGCTATGCGTTTTACGATCAGTGGTTTTGGTGGAGCGTCCAAAGAGGGACAGGAAACTCCGGCAGCGCGGGAGGCAGAACCGGTCAGCGCCGCGCCCCGGAAGTCTGTGGTGCAGGTTTGTTTTCCGGAGACCGGAAGGTCGCTCGCCTATTACAACGACCGGTTCGACCTGAAGGCCGGCGACCGGGTCTATGTGAGCGGCAAGCTGGAAGGGGTTCTCGGCATCGTGACCAGCGTGAATTACAATTTCAGGATTCGGCTGTCCGAATATCAGAAGGTCATTTTCCAGGTAAATACCCGGGTGCACGGCAGATTTTACATGTCCGCTTCCCATTTTATCACCTTCGACTCCACTGCTCTCCCCGCCGCTCAGGTAACGAGCTGGTTCCGTGCGCCCGTCGGGGAAGGCGAGGAATTTGCCAGCGGAAACGACGATTTCTCCTTCTCTCTGGAGCATTTGGAAGAAATGAAAGTCACCAATGCCATTGCGGAGCGGGGACACGACTACTACATGGAGAACCGCGTCCGTTATCTCTGTCTGGATGGGACAAAGGGGTATGCAGTCGTGGAAGGGACAAAAGCATACGCCGTTGAGTTCCGCTATCACGATGGGGAAATCCGGAATTTACTGTGCGACTGCTTTTGCAGCTATCCCTGCAAGCATGAATTTGCCGCGATGCTTCAGCTTAAGGAGACGCTGGGACACATTGCCAAGCACTATGCGCATGAGTACGAGCAGACCGGCTATTTTGCGGCTATCGCAAAGGAGACATTTTTCGCATTTGCCATCAGTAACTGTCAGGAGGGCGGTTTTTCTCTGTGACGGGGAGAGACTGGCGGCTCCCGCCGGTCATTGCCTGCGCCGTTTCTCCCTGAAATTCCATTTCATTGCCCCTGCGGCTTGATCTCGACCGTCCTCCCACCCAGATTTTCATAGACGCGGTGGGAAACGGACAAAACTGTCCGCCCCTCAGAGGCGCGGCGCAGAGCTTCCAGAACGCGCTCCTCCGTCTCGGCGTCCAGATTTGCTGTGATCTCGTCCAGCAGAAGCACCGCCGGGTCCGCCGCCGCGGCGCGGGCGATGGACAGAAGCTGCCATTCGCCCTGAGAGAACATGCCCTCGGTGCATACCGTGGCGTAGCCCTCCGGCAATGCCTGAATAGCCGCGTCGATCCCGGCAAGGTGCGCCGCGTTCTTTGCCATATCTTCCGTTATCTGCGGGTCACCAAGGGTGATCTGATCCAGCACCGTCCCCGGCACGCGGGAAAAGTGCTGCTCCACACAGCTGATGCAGGTTCGGCGCTCCTGATCCGAAATGGCCGAAACGTCCACGCCGCCAATGGTGATCGTACCGGCTTCCGGACGATAAAGCCCCAGCAGAAGCTTGAACACAGTGCTTTTTCCTGCGCCCGTCCGGCCTACCAGCGTGACCTGCTCGCCCTGCCTTACGGTCATGGAAAAGTCCCGCAGAACGGGCTTTTCCCCGTAGCCGAAGGTCACGTGGGACAGCGCCACGTCCCCCCGGGCGGCGGTTTCCCGATGCTCCGGAATGTCGCGCTCCGGCTGGCTTAAAAATGCGTCGATACGCTTGACCCCAGCCATGGCCGACTGAATGGTCTGAATCTCCATGCCAAGGCTTTCAATGGGTGCAAAAATGCGGGATATGTAGCTGATAACGGCCACCGACGTGCCGACAGACATGCCGAAAAGGCGCAGGATTTCCGCATTTCCGGAGGCAGACAGCAGCATGACGATGCCCACCACCACGGCGTTCAGCAGCAGGACTACCGGCGAATAGATGGCGTCGTAAAAATTGGTGCGCTCCATGGCGGCGTAGCTGTCCCCGATGCGCTTATCGTACCGGCGCTCCATGTAATCTTCCAGCCCCAGCGCACGGATGGTGCGGATATTGTGCAGCGTCTCCGGCACCTGACCGGACACGGCGGCGACGGCGCGGCGGTTGTTCAGCTGGGCGGCCAGCATCCGCTTCTGCACGTGGCGGGTGAACAGGGCGAACAGGGGCAGAACCAGCAGCAGAATCAGGGCAAGACCGGTATTTTTCACCGCGATGACCGCCATGATGGACAGAATGCGGCACGCGTCCGCCACCATGCTGATGATGCCGGAGGTAAACAGCGCCTCAACCGTGTCCACATCCCCGGAAAACCGGGCAACGACCTCGCCGGAATTCTGGTCAACAAGGGTGCTTGCGGGCAGCCGGGTCAGCTTCCGGGACATTTCCGAGCGCAGGGCGTGGGTCATTTTCTGGCCGAACAGCACGAGCAGGCTTTCCTGCGCGGAAGAAAGCAGTCCCTCCAGCGCAAGACTGCAAAAGTAGCCCTGTACCGCGAGAAACGTCAGTCCGCTGCCCACGGTCAGGCGATCGACCACCCGTGCCAGCAGCAGCGGCGGGAGCAGGGACGCACCCACCGACGCCGCCACGCAGAGAACCGTCCCCACCGTGAGAAGATGGTGGGTCGCTGCCGCCGTCCGTATCGCGGCAAACACACCGTTTTTATTCATGAGTCTGCCCTCCTGTCTGGCTTTCATAGAGCTGCCGGTACACCGGAACGGATGCCATCAGTTCCTCGTGGGTGCCGACGGTGGTTTTGCCGTCCTCCATAAAGATCACACTGCGCATCTGCGGGAAGTGATACAGGCGGTGAGAGATCAGGAACACAACCTTATCCTTTGCGTATTCCTGTAAATTTGCGAACACGGTATCCTCGGTATTTCTGTCCAGCGCGGAGAAGGGGTCGTCCAGAACCAGAACGGGTCTTGGGTGGGCAAGGGTTCTTGCCAGCGCCAGCCGCTGCGCCTGACCGCCGGAAAGCCGCGTGCCGCCGCTGCCGATGACGGTATCCAGCCCCGCTTCCATGGCAAGCACTTCATGATCCAGCGCCGCCGCGGCAAGATACGGCTTCGCGTCCTGATCGCTTCCGCAGAGAACGTTATTTTGAATCGTGTCGGCGCTCAGCTCCGGGTCGTGTCCTAAGTATCCCACAGTCGCCGCGATTTGACGAGGGGTGAGGGCGGAAAACTCGGTCTTCCCGAATTTCGCCGAGCCGCCGTAGGGCGCTTCGCAGAGGAACACCCGCCCGAAGGTGGACTTGCCGCAGGCCACCGGCCCGGTAACGCCGATGATATCCCCCGGATGGGCCGTCAGGCTCAGCCCGGAGAAAACCGGCTGGTCGCCGTAGGCAAAGGAAAGATTCTCAAGGGTCACGTCCACCGCTGACGGAACGGCGAGAGGCTCCAGCGTCTCCGGGGACTTCATCAGCGGCTGAATGCGCTTCCATGAGACCTCCGCCTTCTGCACCGAGTTGAACAGCTTCGCCACCTTGGAGGATTTCACCGTCAGCTTGGTAAAGCAGGAAAGAAACGTAGTGAACGCCGCAATATCCCATGCGCGCCACCCGGAACCGAGGACGTTTTTCGCCCCGAACCACAGAATGAACAGCACCCCCGCCTCCGACACGGCCAGATACAGCGGCGGCAGGGCCGACTGCCACACGTTGCTGCGGACGGCGGTCTTCTCGTAGGTGTCCAGCGTATGCTCGTACTGCCCCTCCCGGGTGCTTTCACAGCCGTAAATGCGGTAGGTCACGGCGTTCTGCGCCCGATCCAGCGTGGCCGTGCTGAGTGCGCCCGCCGCTTTTTTGTAGGCGGCGCCCGCACGCTGGACGTTCCGCTTCATCCACGCCGCGCAGACGTAGGACACCGGCGTAAACAGCAAACTCAGGATCGCCAGACGCCAGTCGTATACCAGAAGCATGACGGCGTAGCCCACCAGCGCCACGCCGGTGTCGAAGACCTCGGTGGTGAATTTCCGCATTCCCTCCACGCAGTCGTCCACGTCGGAGATGGCCTTGGTCATCAGCTCGCCCGCGCCCTCCTGCTCCAGCGACGCCCGGCTTCTGCGCACCAGATTGGCGTACAGGATGCCCTTCATCCGGCGGTTGATGTTGTTGGCGAAGCGGCGGACATAGAACCGCTTGATAAACCGCGCGGCCTGCACCCCCAGCGTGACGAGAATATAGGCAAGCACCAGAACCGCCATTTTCCCGGCGGTGGCATTTCCGCCCAGAATGTCCGCAAGGCACTGCGCCAGCCGCCCTTCAAACCATGGCGTGGCAAGAAGACCGATGTTGTAGATCAGGCCGGAAAGGGTCACGAGTACCAGCGGCAGCCATTCGACGCGGAAATACGTGCCGATCCTGTCCGGGCGGAAGGTTTTTTCACGCTTCATCGCTGTCGTCCCCCTTTGCCGCCTGCTGAAAGTGGGGGAAGCCCGCCCGGCTTTCTGCCTTGGATGCCGCGTAGAGCTTGTTCAGCGCGACGGCAAAGGCGGCGGCTTCCTCTTTCGTCAGCGTGTCCGCCAGATACTCATAAAAGGCCGCTTCGATCTCCGCTTTGGAGGATTTCAGGTTCTCCGCCTTTTCCGTGGGGTACAGCAGCTGACTGCGCCGGTCGTTGGGGGCGTCCCGGCGGACGAGGTAGCCCTTCGCTTCCAGATTTTTTGTTCTGCGGGCGATGGCGGCTTTGTCCGCGTGCAGCAGCTTCGCCAGCGCCCGCAGCGCATAGCACACCAGTGCGTTGTCGTAGGTCAGGTAAATATGGTTATGCATATCGTCCGTGGGCTGCAGGAAGGTCTCATACATTGGGACGGAAGGATGCTTTTTGGCCTCCATTCTGCGTAGAATTGCTTCGAGACCGTCCCGCACAAAGGGCCGGGCCGCAAAAGCGGTATCGCCGGTCTTTTCCACGTAGCGGTCCAGGGCGATGACCGGCGCGCAAAGCTCGTCCAGCTCGAAGCCGGGTTCCAGCATGGTTCCGTCGATAAAGCGGCTGTGAACGCCGAAGTTCCGGGCCTGACGGGTGAACACGTAGGTCAGGATTTCCCGGGCATAGGCCGCGTCCACCGTCAGAATGGCCGGGAAGGCCCACAGCAGACTGTCCCGATCCCAGTACGCGGCGGAGACGTAGTAGCGCGGGCTTCGGCTGGTCATCAGGCACAATTCCTCCGTGTCGACGGTGCGGCCGGAAGCGTAGAAAAAGGCGAAGAACAGATTGGTGTTCAGAAGCTCGTGAAGCTTCGGGTCGGCAAGAGGCTTTTCCCGGGCGGACAGCCAGCAGACGGTACGGCCGTACACCGCGTCAAAGCCCTGCCGCAGCAGCTCCTTGGCGCTGGTGGAGGCGGCAACGCCCTCATAGCCCACGCCCCACGGGATATCCAGCACGGCGGTCTCGCCGGGCTGCAGCACGGTCTCCCGGTAGATGTCGTAGGCAAAATCCGACCGATTCCACCGGGCCTGCTGGTCGATCTCCGCAAACTGCTGCGGATCGGCCACACAGGGCGCGAAGGCAAACAACGGCAGCCCCGGCTTCTGGCTGAAGATGAACATATGATTCCAGCCGGATTCATACGCTTCGCGCCCGGCGTTCAGCTCCGTCGTTTCGTTGATTTCATGCAGTGTTTGGCTCCATTCGCCTTCAACGCCAAAACGCACCT
>OGZA01000577.1_pt1 | contig 27405 bp, 27 predicted proteins | sample 1576591 | NCBI WGS metagenome assembly OGZA01 (sample SAMEA3541565, study PRJEB24748) | human gut metagenome | biome: human gut; feature: human-associated habitat; material: faeces | place: China | collected 2012
TACGCTTTCATTCATACAATTGGCAGAGCATTTCCTATTACGATTGATCCTGAGATAACAACCAAAACGGGTTCACAGCTTTACTATGGCGAGGCAAGCTCAAGCGGAAGAATAATCAATCACGGTCCATACTATCTTTCAAAAGACAATATGATGATTGGAAGAGCAATTAAGCTGTATGCTCTTGGTAACGGTGAAGAAATCATCAGTGCGAAGTATAAGTTTGAGGTATCAAACAATGATGCTTTGTTTAACAGTAAAGATGATTCGCCTATAATTATCAATGCACATAAGCTGAATACATATAATTCAACAAACTGTACTTATGATTCAAAGGTTCTTGACTATGACTCATTAACATATGAGGATAACCGATATATCACATTTGACCTTACTAAACAGTATAAAGAGTGGTACTCAAATTCTGATACATCGGCAAACGGATTTGTACTTGAAGCGTTTGATTCGATAGGTTCAAAACAGATTAATATTTATGAAGGTTCTTCTTCATCTGTAACACCTGCCTTAACACTCATCTATAAAGATTTTACAGGCACAGAGAGTAATCTTTCATACCACACAATCAATGTCGGCACTAACGCACAGGCGGCTGTATCGGATTACCTCGGCAACCTTGTAATTAACCAAACTTTGTATGAGGGAACAGGCTCAAGAATGCCGTTGAGCATTACTGCAACATACAACAGCATTAACAAAGACACAGCATTTGGAAACGGTCCTGCAAGCGGTTATGGCTGGCAGTTCTCATTTAATCAGTATGTAAGAGAAGTGACTGACAAAAACCTTACCAAAGCAGGCTACAACTATATCTATACCGATGCTGACGGTACAGACCATTACCTTAAACTTGCAGAGGGTGAAACCGCAAAATGGGAAGATGAGGACGGCTTAGGCATTACGCTTACCAAAGACGAAAATAACATCTTCATTGATAACGGTTCAACAACACAAACTTACGAATCAACCGCAAATGGCGGCAAACTCCTCTCTGAAAAAGATGAACACAAGAATACAATCACATATACCTACACCGACGGTGACTTAACTAAAATCACAGACGGTTCGGGCAGAGTAACTGAGGTAACATATAGCACAAATTCAAGTGGTAGTAAGAGAGTTTCAAAAATTAAAAGACCTGACGGCAACAGCATAACATTTTCTTACACTTCATCTGAATATGATAAGATTAATTATATGTATTTGCCGGGTGGATATGTAACCAGATTTTATTATGATTCATCAAATATGCTTACAAGTGTAGAACAGGGCGGATTTGATAACGGAAACTATCAGAAAAATAAATCGGTATCATTTAATTTTACAGGCAATAAAGTTACTAAAATAACCGAGTATGGCAGTGACGGTTCTGAGGGTAACTGCTTGTTAATAACATACGGAAATGATAATACTACTACATATACCGATAAGCAGGGAAGAAGTGTAAAATATACTTTTGATAACTCAGGAAATAAAATTTCAACATTAAATGCTAACGGGTATCTTGAAAGCAAAGATTCAAGCGGATTATCAATTTCTACAGGAGCGGAATCGTTTACCAAAAATTACATTATTCAGTCTTCTGAACAAACTGAATTGGGCAGTGGAAAATACTTTTATCAGTCTAACGGCACTAAAGGTTCTTTAACAAGTTCAGAAGGTAAAACAAGTATTGATAAATCAAAATCTGATAACTCATCAGCACAAAATCAGTATTTAGGTACCTCTTCGTTAAAAATTGAAAATCCTAAATCTTCAAGTAATTCTGCGTTTTTCACCGGAATATCTCATAAGTTTAGCGGAAGTGATTTTGCAGGTAAAGAAATGACTTTTTCTGCATATGTAAAAACTAAAGATGTGACAGAAATTTACGGTACAGGTGCTGTGGGGGCTTCCTTAAAAATTAAGTGTTTGGACTCTTCAGGCAAGACATTAACGGAAAAGAACAGCATAGGTATAACAGAAACTCAGGATTGGCAAAGATTAAGTATAAGTGCTGATGTTCCTGAAAACACAGCAACTCTTACAGTATGTTGTATGATTCGTTATGCCTCAGGAACTGCGTGGTTCGATTGTTTGCAATTGGAAGATGGCGGTTGTGCAAATGATTACAATGCTCTTCTTAACGGTGATTTTTCAAGCAATGATTATTGGTATAATCAGGAGAATAAACCCATTTCAGCAGAAAACGGCACAGTAACTCTTGGCGGTGTGTCAGGTTTTTATAATGACAACATAACTGCAACAGAGAATGCGACAAGCTCTGAAAATAAAAAAGAAGAGCTTCCGACTTCAGTGAAAACAGAGGTAAAAGATGTTCCTAATTCATACATTTACAAGTATGATGATTACGGAAATGTCACCAATGAGTTTCACGGCACGGTCACTAAAAAAATCAAGAAATATTATCTGAATGAAACAGCGACAGGTAATTCTTCAAGTGATAACACTTCTGCAACAGAAAGTATTAAGGATACTAATACAAATATTGACAGCGAGCAAACTGTATTGTATAATAAATATATAAAACAGAATGTAAAAATCAACAGAGCAGGTGTAGCGTTTTGTTTGTCAGGTAAAGCTAAAGCAAATTCCGCCCCTTTAACAAACAGTAGCAGAACTTTTGGTGTAGCTTTCAATATTTACTATACAAATTCTCAAGTTCCTGAAACACATTATCAGCAGTTTAATCCTGATACAACATCAGAACAGAGTATTTGTATGATTGTATCACCTAACGATAGTGAAACAAAAATTGATTATGTTTCATTTGCTTTTGTTTATGGTAATAATGTAAACAGTATGTCAATTTACGATGCTACATTGAATTACACTATCATTCCTCAGCTTGATCCTTTACAGCCTTCTACTAAAAACGATAGCTCTACAATTGATGAAAATTATGACGGCTATATTTATTGTGAGGCAATTCAGGAAGATAAAAACACCAATAAGACATATGCCGAGAATAGTATAAAATATGATTCTACAGGTAATTATGTTCTTTCAAAAACTAATCGTGCAGGTTTTATGCAGTCTTATAAAAGAGATGCTAATGGTAATATTACTTCATTCACTGACGGTGAAGAAAATGTAAAAACTTTCGGGTATGATGTCAATGGTAAATTACTCAGCACCAAAAGTGAAGATGTAAGTAATGAGTATGCATATAACACATACGGCAATATTTCTTCAATAACACATAACGGCTTTGCCTATGAATTTAATTACGATGTGTTTAATCAACTTGTTTCTACCAAAATCGGTAATGTTAAAGTGATAAATAACACCTATGATGATTTTGGTAATATTACTGAAACTGCTTACAGTAATGGTGATTACATTAAATATTCATATGACTTATATGGTAATATAACACAGATTGAGGGAGAAAACGGAACACTGGCGTCAATCGTATATAACAAAAAGGGTCTTGTGTCAAAGGTTGTTGATTATCAGAACGATACTACTGATTATTATTACTATGATTTAAACGGTAGTATTGAAAAGAAGTATTCACAATCTAAATATGGAGATTTGTCATATTATGTTACAACGAATTCTGACGGTGAAATAGTTGAAAAAACATCTGTAAACGGATATCAAGGAACAATTGTCCGTGGCTCATCAAATGGCGAATCATATGTAGAAAATAACGGAATTACGGTTACTAAAACTACCGATGACTTCGACAGAGTAAAGAAAGTTAAAACTGCACGAAATTCGTACAGCGTTAATTTTACAACAGATTATGAGTATTCTAATGTCAAAAATTCAAAAAATGCAACAACTAACCTTGTCGGTACAATGACGCAAAAGCGTAATAATATTGTCTTGGCAAAGTATAGCTATACCTACGACAATAACGGAAATATTACAACGGTCAGCTTAGATAGTAAGCTTGTTGCAAGATATTCTTATGATGAATTAGGTCGCTTGGTTTGGGCTGCTGATTCGAATACCGGTTTATACACTCAATATGAATATGATAATGCAGGAAATATAACTGACATAAAAGAATACAGTCTGTCAACTTCCAGCTGGTCACCGATTTCTTTGAAAAAGGAAAAAACTTATAGTTATAGGAAAAATGGTTGGAAAGACCAGATGAATAAATTTAACGGTTATAATATATCATATGATAAAAACGGAAATCCATTAGTATATCGTGACGGAATGAGCTTTTCGTGGGAGAACGGAAGAAACTTAAAGACTGTTAGGATGCAAAATGACAGCTTTATCAATATGAAATATGATATTAACGGTATGAGAACTTCGAAAAGTTCAGAGGACAGAGATATCAGATATTTTTATGACAGCAAGTCTGTGATGACCGGACTAAGCTACGAGGGTAATGCTGTTTATTTTTACTATGATACAGACGGTACTCCGACTGCAATGTCTTTTGATGATACTATGTATTATTACATAAAGAACTTGAATGGAGATATCGTGAAAATAGTAAATCAGGACGGCAATACAGTTGTAACATATACATATGACGCTCTCGGTAAAATCACAAAACAGACGGACACAACAACCTACGGAATAGCAAAATTAAATCCGTTCCGTTATCGTGGATATGTTTATGATGATGAAACAGGCTTGTACTATCTCCAAAGCCGTTACTACGACCCTGTTACAGGCAGATTTATTAACGCAGATGTCTATTGCGATACTAATACCGACATTTTCGGAACAAATATGTTCACCTATTGCAACAATGATCCAATAAACCAAGTTGACCCCGAGGGAACGGACGCAGCATGGGTTCAGTTTTCTGATGCTGTTCCTGTAGCATGGTGGACAGAAGGGCACACATCTTTATTGTTACAGGACGCTTCTAATAACTGGTGGTATTTTTACTGGGGACCAAAACACGCTTATCTAAGACCTTGTGGTAAAGATAGTTTTTCTTTGGCGGAATTAAATAGCTATTTGTCCGGTTTTGATCCTAGAAAGCACCACAATTATTATGTGTATGCAACTAACATTATGTCTGAAAAAGAAGATATCAATTTTTCAAAAGGTTCTGATTACTATTTAAAATTGTTTGATTACGTTGCTACAGACATGCTTGGGTTTAAAGGTAAATTTAACAATTCTTTTAAGTATGCCAAAGATATTTTAGAATGGTTAAAAATTAAATCCAATGCGACGCAGTTGCTCCAAACCATATATGAAAATGGCAAAAAATATACTATGTATCATGTCTGTTCTAAAACGAAGGGTAATACCCCTTCGGGATATTATTATCATGATATAAAAATTAAATCAGGAAAAGACGATCAGGCACCAGGAATTAAGCCATTGGCTTATGATTTGTTATCAAATAATTGTGTTCAAGTATCAATGAAAGTTTTACTTAAAGGTTCTTTTAGTAAAAACTATGAAATGTATAGAGAAAGAATTGAATGGATATTGAAAAGACCTTTCGGGGTAATTCCAAACAATGCTTTAGATATTATTACGGCCAGTAAATTTCCGCCAATATACTTGAGTCCACCTTTTGTCCAGGCATAATTATAATTTTTAATTAATTTGTTATTAATTGTTTTGGGAGAAAATATGATTAACACCTTTTTATTATTTATTGCATTTTTTATGGCAAGTACATTTCGGGTGTTTGTTATTAATTTAATAATTAACATCGTTGCACTGAAGAATTTATCGTTTAGAAAAACAATTTTACTCAAATCTTGTTTTTATTCAGAAATAGCTATTTTATTATCGGATTTTTTATTTTCTCTTGTGTGGGGGGTAGTATTTATTTCATCATCAAATGAAGAAAATTTTCTGTTAAAAATGATATATGGAATTGTTGCTGGATTTTTTATGCACATTTATTTAGGAAATTATACAATTGGAATATTCTTTTTGCTATTTGAATTTATTGTTTCATTTGCACTGATATTACTATTTAATAATTCTTTTGTGTATAAAGAAATAAATATTTCTAATAGAAAGAAAACTATATTAGTAGTTATTTCTTCTCTGTGTAGTGCACCGTATTTGCTTTTTGTGCCATTGACTAAAATTAGTTTTGCTAATGATATCATTAGTAATTTAATCAGTGATTTAATTTAAATGTAGTAACCTTTATGGTGCTAGCGTTAGATGTTACATATTTGATTTGACTTGAATTGAACATTGATGAGTTAAGAATTGTTATATTGAGGTTCATTTGGACCTCAATATAACAAAAAATATTCAAGCTAAGAAATTTCATATTATTACTACATATCTGACGGTTTGCTTGAAAGCAAATATCGCACATCATCAGATGGCAACCTCCTATGATAAGAAAGAAATTATCATAGGAGGTAATTTTTATTGTACATTTTTATCGATTTGCCAAATGAATTTATCTGACAGAGAATGCATAAAATAACAATAAAATAGTTTGACTAATATATAATATTGTGCTAAAATTATGCGAAAAGGGGGGTGACAGCCCTATGGAGCAGTATATGCCGATAGTGTGGATAGGCTTTGCAATATTCATGTTGCTTTGCGAAGGCTTTACAACACAGCTTGTATCAATATGGTTCGTTCTCGGCTCGGTTTGTGCCGCAATAACAACTATATTCACAAGTGACATCACAATCCAGTCGGCGGTGTTCCTTGTTGTGTCACTTGTTTCGCTTATCGTGACACGACCGCTTGTAAAACGTTTTAAAAAGCGTAATAAAACAACGGGAACAAACGCAGACCGCCACATTGGTCAAGTCGGGTTTATGCTCACGGATTTAACCGATATTGACAAAACAGCACAGGCAAAAGTTGGTGCGGAAACTTGGACGGTAAAGTCCGACAAAGCACCGCTTTTAAAAGGAACAAAAGTTAAGGTTCTTGCAATAGAGGGCGTAAAGCTCATAGTAGAACCCGTAACAGAATGAGAGGTAAATAATGTTAGGACTTATTATTTTAGGTATCATCCTTTTAATCCTGCTTATAGTAATCGTAAGCAATGTCAAGGTAGTACCGCAGGCACACGCATATGTAATTGAAAGACTCGGAACATATCATGTAACATGGTCAACAGGACTTCATGTAAAAATTCCGTTTATCGACAAAATTTCAAAGAAAGTTTCATTAAAAGAGCAGGTAATCGACTTCCCTCCACAGCATGGAGTGAATAAAACGATACCTTCTTGTAAATCTTAAAAAGTAAGTGTATATCAGAAAATTGAAGATAATCAATAACAATTACTTATTTAATATTTTTAACATCTGAGCCGTTGGGCTCTTTTTTTATGCCTAAAATTATTGTAAACCCATTTTTCGTGTTGCAAGAATGGGTGACAAAAAAACGGTTGAATGGTCTGGGCGAGAGATGATTGATTGCATAAATCATTTCTCAATGCTCCATTTTAAGGGGCAGAACTCTCACTTTCCTTTAAAGAAATAATCGCAATAGAATAAATTATCGAAATGTTTTGCGGTTATAAATTGCAAAACTAATCTACTACTGATAGGTGTTGATGATGTCAAGATGATTTGTATAGCAGACTTCCTGTTAAGTGCTGAATACTAATGCTTAGAATTATTAAATGCCCGCTTGGTAACAGGCGGGCATTTTCTGTGTTTTATTGTATTTCTTACGATAGAGATATAATCGTTTTTAAAAATGCAAATTCACAGTGATAATAGCAAAAATTAGCTATAAAAAAGGAAACAATATAATAAATCAAGGCTCAGTATTAACTGAGCCTTGATTTATGTTATTTGGATTCATTTGATTTTTCTGGATAGAGGCAGGGGATAGCTGAAGCGATTTTTTTCAAATCGTCCGTGCTTTGATCTGCACAAGCTACCACAACATCAATGACTGCTGGATTCTTTAGAATTATATCAATTGCGGTAGACAAGTTTTTTACAGTATCTACATCTTTGACTTGCAATAAGCTTTCAAATAGAGGAATGCGGTTATTAATTTCTGCTATAGACAATTCATCAGGGCTTTCAGAAAACAAGGCATCGACCAACTTCTGTGATGATTCATTTAAAGCAAAAAATTTGATTATAGCATTACCTGTTTTTGCCGGCAACATACTAAGCCAATTGATTGAACTGTTGTATGGATCATCATCCTTATAAAAGATTGAGACAGGCACATCAAGAGCTTTAGCAATTGCATTTAATGTTTTTGTATTTGGTTTAGCAACATAGCCGGCACAAATTTTTGATAAGGTAGTGTAGCTAATGCCGGACAGTTCCACAAGCTGTTTGATTGTGATACCTTTATTTTTACGGATTTTGTTAATTTTTGAAATATCAATAATTTCCATTCATATTAACTCCAATCTTTAACGCTCCACATAGCTTAACTTTGAAATTTTCTCCATAATAATACAATATTATTATACCCGATGTTGCAACATTGTCAATAATCTTTTTTTTGAAACTTTTAAATAATTAAATCATTAAGTGCAACTCTTGACATCTTATTAACCTAACTGTATAATGAAGAAAAGGCATATATTCAACAAAATATTCAATATAAAGTCGAATTTCAGCGTGAAATTATACCTGATTTCGTGCCGTTATTCTTTTTATCAGGTGATGAATGTTGTATTTTTTAAAAAGCAAAAACATAAAAACAAAATTAGATAAAAATACGAATAAGGCGTTTGTTCCAACTACGATTTTAATTACTGTATTACTTTCTGTATGTTCTTTAGTCCATGCAATATGTTCTTTCTTTAATGTTGTAGTTGTATTTGTTTTTATTTTGCATTATGCAAAGGGTTCACAACCCCGTAGTAAAAAAATTGTATATACAATAGCTATATTATTGTGCAGCACTCTATCCCTTTGTATGGCTATTATGATTATAATTGCGTTAATAAGCACTTGTGGCACAAGTAAGTTTGTTGATGTGTTAAGAACATTATGAGGAGGAGTTGTATGCGTTCAGAAGAATTAAATACAATTAAATATGTAATTAAAAACTTTAACTTATTAAAAACACAGTTTCACATATTACATAGTTACAGAATAGCAGATTACATTGAAGGTAAAGTAGATTTTTTGGACAAATACAACATGAGCGATTTTATAAGTCTTATTGAAAAATTATCCTATACCTTCTCAATGTACCACAATGATAAGACTAACAAAATTATCATGCACACACTTCAAGGCGAAAATATTAGAAAAATAACTGAAACATTGTGTGTGAGTAATCACACGGTATTAGACTCTCAAAATGAATTTTATAATTATGTGTTAGCCAATGTGAGGAGTTTGTAATATATGTGCCTGACTAACGAAGAATGCATTTATATCTTATGTCAATACAAAAACTTCAAATTAGCATATGAATTCTATGCAACGAATGATGATATAGCTGACGATATATCTTGTATGCTTATGGATTATGAAATAGGTCAGGATTATTATGATGCCAAAAAAAGCATTGAAATTTGTCTTGATAGCATAAAAAGAGGTTTAGATTACATTGCTACATTCAATCCGGAGTATAAATTGTTGTTAGAAAAAAGGTATTGCAATTCACAGTCAGTATTAAGCATTTCTCACTCATTATGTTTTAAGTCCGAGGCATCTATATATGCTAATACTCAAAAAGCAAAGATGTATTTCAGTCGAGGATTGAATATTTTGTTACAACAAAATTTTGTGCTTAGTAAGGTTGCAAGCAAAGAGTTTGATGTAAGAAAATTAGCTAAATATCCGAAGATCATCAAAGCATTGGTAGATTATTACGGCTACGAAAATTACGGTATAAAGTGTATAACAAAGAAACAACTGCCAAACAAATCTGAGTATGATAAGCACATAAATAGTATGATGACGGTACTATTAGGAACAGGTGCTCTTATGATGAAGAATATGTATATCCAACTGATTGAAAATACAGATATATGTGAGGGTGAAGATATGAACAGCGTAGAGTATATGATACTTGATATTATCGACAATTACAGGGTACTGCCTAAAAAGTCAATATACGAAATGGCATCATCTGTTATTAAAGATAGAATGAAGTTTAACTCGATTATAAACAAACTGGTCCGTTCAAAACGGATTTATATCCATGTGGATAACGATGATGTTACTTGCTATAGCAGAAACTTCAATCCGCACAACGATAACATAGTGTATGATAATGAAGCTAAAATAATAAACAAATGTTTTTTAGTATTAGCTCGACTTACGCAACTGTATAAGGTGAGATATCATAAACTTAGTCATTATCCATCTACAATTAAGTTAATCATTGAAGATGAAAACAGTGAAGAACATATGTTTGAAATTATATATTTACCATATAGTGAGAATGCTGAGTTAGTTAAGCGTATGGGATTCTTTTTTGAAAGAGAATATGATGAAAAATATAATGTAAAAAGATTTGCAATCTGCGAAAACAAATGGATGCTATATAACGAAGCCTCAAAAATTATGGAATATATACCAAATATCTGTTCATTTGTTTTCATGCCATATGACTCATCGAAGAGTGCATTATTTTATAATCCCGAAGAATTAGTAGAACAGGAGAGTTGTAAGGATAATGAATAAATCATTTATCAGAAGTAAAATTAATACCATTGAAAATATAATTTTTGAGTCGTCTTCTGCCAATATAACAGAAAGCAAAAAAGTACAATATGAGTATGAGCTGCTTAATATTTTTGAGTTGTTGTTTGCAACACAGCTTAGTGATGTTGAGTCTCAAAATTATTGTGATTATATGAATAAATCTTTGTCAGAGGAAGATCTTAACCAAGTTGTTAAGTATGCTCAAGACTTAAAACATAAGCAAAGTGAGTATCTGTTTGAAAGGTACAGTGAAGGTTATAGAGCAGTTATACCTTCTATGGTATCTTACAGAGGAAATCGTTCGAAAATGTATTTCAATAAAAAGAAATATGTATATTACATTTTTGAGAAGTTGATTATGCAGTATGATATTGAACACAAAATAGATAAGCTTGCCGATGCTACAATTATAATTGTAGATCATCAGCCTAACACCAAAGGTAAAATTAGAGATAATGATAATAGCGATTCTCATGACATCATTAACCTTATCAACAAGTATATACTGTCATCTGATGATAATGGTCTATTAGTTTCTTTGTGTTACGACAGCGTTATATCAGATACTGCATACACGGAATTGTATATCTTGCCAAAGGTCAAATCCTTAATATCAAAATTAGCAACATAATGTGGGAAAATGGGCAACGGAAAACCACAAATTGTACAACGGATTATGTACTGAAATGGGCAACATTTTTGAAAATTATAAAATGAGAAATGTTGTATATTTCGTTTTAAATAAAAGCCTGCTATAATCGCATTTTTAGCCTTTTAAAAAGTACAACTTTAATATTGAATGGCGTGATAGGTACCCTTGAATCGGGTAAACTATGGGCGGGCATATAATGGAGTGATTATTGAATGAATAAAGAGGAAAATAACAAAAGAGGAAAATATAAAATCAGTACAAGACCTATTTCATATACGAAAGAGTTGTTCTTAGTTTTGTGTCTTGTCGGCAGGGAGTTGTCACCTAAAACTGTAAAACTTTTTAAGCAGGATTATGGGGAATACAATGTTCGAAGAAATGTCATCTATAATCTTGTGCATCGGGGTTTAATTAAGAAAGTTGGATACCGAAAAAGTTACAGTTATATGCTTACGGATAGAGGCTTTGAATACCTCATGATAAAGTTTCCGTATAAATATAATTATGAACTATACAAAGACTATAACGAAGTCAATATGTATAATGAAAAAATAAGAGAAAGAAACAGAGCGTTAACAAGCGTTCTCTATTGTCTTGTAAAGCAAGGTGTCAGCATAGAAAACTATTCAGGAATTGCAGAGAAGTTATTTCAAGGATACGAAATTAAGGTAGAAAAGCCTTTCTTTGTGAGTGTCAAAGAAATGCGTAGCTTTAGTCCTCGACTTGGTGCAATTTTCTCATCATCGTCTTATGGCTGTATTGTAACACAACAAAATATTACAATTATATATGCACCGGATAAGGAACATCACCTATGGTTGTCCAATGAAGTTGAATGGAAAAGAGTTGTGTGCGACATACTTGAACAGGCAGTTGAGCCATATAACAATCGTCAAAATCTTGGAGTGTTATATCTATATAATGATGTACCTACAGCTAAAGACTCATATGAAGTAAATGCTACTCGTATTGATAATAGGTCACCTCAAACTCGCCGCTGCTATCAAAAGCTTAATTATATACATAATTATTCGATGATAATGGATAATATGAATTACAAGTTAAGTGATGTTTTAGATTCAGCAATGAAAGATAAAATAAGCAGAGTGTTTTTTGATGAGTGTGACCTCAGACCATATCATCCAACAATTGATACTCAGTTTTGCGATGGGGTATATGGAGGCGAAACTTTATCATCAATGATGTGGTATCTTGATCCTACAAAGATGATGCAGATTATTGAATACATAATTCAAACACGAAATCAAGTGCTGATTTTATGCTTTACAGAACAGGTTGATACAATATCAAATATCATCTCAATTAACAAATCGTTAAAAGGAAAGGTGTTGGTATATGACTTATCCCGTGAAGCAGTAATTTCTGCAATTACTCAGACAAGATAAATAAATGAACTTGATTGAGTGTAGGCGGCTCGTGAAAATATTGAATTACGATTGAAATATTTTGAAACATTAAAGACAGAGCCGCTTACCTTGATGAGTTGTAAAGAATTAACGACGATTCAATGCTCTTTAATACAGGGTGCCTATTAGTACCCTGTATTTTTAGACTTTGTAATTCAGATATCAATGCAGAAAGGAAGGCATAAAAAATGAAACTATATGAACCCAGCAGAAAAACAAGAAATACTTTAAGAATATTGCTTATAGTATTTATAGCCTTTGTAGCAATATACATATCCGGACTATCGACTCAGGTATTGTTAATGGTTACAAGAGGACAAGCTATTGCTGTTGATTTTAATCCGATTGTAAATTTCGCATATGCTTTTGACTTTTCAAAAAGTAAAATGTCTTGGATAGCCGAAGGTGTAATAGGAGTACTTATTTTTGCTTACGCAATAAAAATGAGCGATCATAGAGGAGTACTCGGCGAAAGTGAAAAAGACAGAACTGCTAATTTTGAATATTCTGATAGGGGCGATTTCGGCACAGCAAAACAAAGTAATGAGCATGAGATTCGTGAATTTATGAAAGTAGTACCAAAAAAACAGATTGATAAGATTAACGGATTGCCTATACTTGGCTATCTTAACAACAAGAAAAAGGAGATTGTAGCTTTTCCAAAAAAAGACTGGAGAGAGGGCGTAGAATATAACAATAACATCGTAGTTTGTGGTAATCCCGGATCTAAAAAATCAAGGTCTTTTGTTGTAAATTACATTTTACAGGCAATTACAAGAAGAGAAAGCGTAGTAGTATCAGATACGAAGGGCGAAATATTTGGCTGGACATCAGAGCTTGCACAAAGGTATAATTATGATGTAAAAATACTTAATCTTGTTGAACTCCAATATTCCGACGGATGGGATATTCTCGGCGAAGTGCGTAACAGTCCGGAAAAAGCAGCTCAACTTGCTCGAATTATTATTGATAATACAGGAGGAAAAGATACACGAGACTTTTGGGCGGATGCCGAAGAGAATTTACTCAAATCAATTGTTTTGCTGAAATCAGTAGGACTTGCGGATATATCAAATAAAACAGGTAAAGAACAAACGATGAGAGAAGTATGTGAGTTTATGACTTTATCTGACGATGATATGAAAAGAGTTTTTGATGTTCTTGAAGGTAATTTTCCGTTTCATCCTGCTGTTATCCCTTTCAAAGAATTTTGGCGTGCAGACAAAATCAGAGGACAGATAATTCATGGACTTGCAAACAGACTGCAACTTTTTCAAGATGTCAAGCTTTCAAAAGTTTTAGGCACTCCTGAAATTGACCTTACGGCACCGGGACAAAAGCCGTGTATATATTATCTTCGTTTTTCCGATCAGCATTCCACATACAAGTTTGTAACCTCTCTGTTCTTTTCCTTTATGTACATTGACCTCGTAGAATATGCAGACTCCTTGAAAGAGAGAATTCTTCCCGTCAAAGTTGCTTTACTGCTTGATGAGTGTTGTAATATAGGCGAAATACCGGATTTTCCGAAAAAGATTGCGACAGTCCGTTCGAGGGGTGTTGACAGTATTCTGTGTATTCAGGATATACCACAAATACAATTCACATATAAGGACACTTGGAGAAGCATAATCGGCTGTTGTGACACATTTTTGTTCTTGGGCTGTGGTAAAGATCCGGAAACAGCTAAGTTTATTTCAGACTTAACGGGTGAAGCGACAGTTAACAAGACAATGAGTTCTGCAATGGTAGGAGATGCTGATATGAGAGTAACATCTTCATCAGGTGCAAGAATGGTAATGACACCGAATCAAGTAATGACAATGCCGAGGTCACAGGAACTTGTGTTTTTTGCTGAACATCAGGTTATGACGCTGACAAAAATGGATTTTACGGAACATCCAATGTCAAAAGAGATTGTTGAAACAAATGTAACAGACCATCAGTCTAAGATTGATTTTCCAAGTCTTGATTATGATAAAATGGTAATTGACAGATACAGTAATTATAGGCGGAAAGTTAGAGATGATGTTGGCGATGACAACGATGACGAAAGTCAAACGAAGGAACCAAGAAACAAAAAGCCAAGAGGTAATAAAAGTCCAAAAATCTTATAATTACATTTGACCTAAATTATTCTTAAATCACTCTAAAAAGCATTTTCTTCTGAAAGATAAAATGTCAGGGAGACGATTCGATTTTTGAATGATAAAGACTCTTAAACGGTCTGTATTGCATTTTATAGCTAGTAGGAGAAAAATTATATTGTTCTTGTTCAAAAAACGCAGCGGTAACGGCAGGGAATGATTAAAACCAATAAATCAGGTGCGTTTCTTTTTGAAAAGCTCCGTAGTTGATTTGTTCAAAGCAACTCTTGATGAATATGAAGTGAGCGAAGAAAGGGCAAGAGCCGTTATTGACGCATTTCCCAAAAATCCAAATGAAAATGAATACGCAAACTAACAGCCCCTTATCAATTAAGATGAAGGGGCTGTTTTTTATAAATGATAAATTTAATTAAAGCTATTCAAAAAGTCATCAATAGAAGAATGGTCTGTGAAAAATTCTGTGTCAATAATTTTTTTGTTCTTAATCGTTGCGTACAGGACTCCTTTTTCGTTGGTTGGCGAGGTATATATTTCATGTCTTGTATCTCCATAAAACCATCCGTTCACATTAGGATATACAGCACCGTTATCTTTCGGTTCTGAGAAGGGGATAGTGCCATAAGGATAAATTTGACCAAGAAATCGTATTTCCTTTGAGTGTATGAATTCGGTACTGGTTGTATCCCAGCTATAACTGATAATACTACCTGAATAATGTCTGTTGTAAGTTTGATTATCAACTTTTATTTGAGAATACACTCCGGGAACACCATTGTATGTGACCGTATCAACCGCTTCAAGTGTACCTTCTGCGAGAATGTCTACATCATTATATTTGGATAATGCCGCTGCAAATTCCTTTTCATTATGGATTTTTACTGCTGAAATATATTTACTCAAATCATAACTGCGATTCTGATTTCTATTATGAATAATGTTTGATAAAATTCCGATGGCTGAAATTAGTGATAATATAATTGCTAATACAGATATACAAATAGCTATACGAGATATCTTGCTTGTTAATTTCATTTTATACCTCTTTAGTTATAACATTTTAAAGATGAGAGATTTATGTTTATTTTTGAAATTTCGCCTTTGTGTATGAAGCGTAGGGGAACTTCAAACCAAAATTCTCTTTCGGCATAATATAACCGCATGGGCTGTTTATTGTCAACGGTAATTGCTTGTAAAGGAAAAGTTTCTTTCTGAATATCTTTTTTATCAGATAGAAAGTAAAATGTTATTTCATCGTAAGCCAATCTGATTTGTGAAGTCTTTTTTCCTGACAACTCAATAGATATGATTTTATCAGCCTTGATATGCGTGTTTTTTACATAACCCGATTCATATGCCAAAGAGGAATAAAATTCAAAAGTAAGCAGTTCATCAAATGTTTTGCACCTATACTTGAAAATATGGTCCATTTGTTCGGAAGTTAATCCATACAAACAGTTACCATTAAAGTTTCCGTTTTCGTCTTCCTCTTCAAAGAATTGGGATATCCTTTTATCGGAAACCACCATTAAAACTATAAATATAATAGATATTACTGTCAAGCTAATAGTTGCAATTGCTTTAACGCTATTGTCGCTTATACAAAACCATTCGGCACCTAAAACTGTGATAAGTAAAGCTAAGCATACAGCATATATGCAAGCCTCAATTCGCTTTCTGCGGTATTTGATATATGTATCTTGATTGAGGGAATAATTTACTTTCAGCTCGTTGATAGCGTTTTCGTTAATCTTAGAAAAATCACGATCGTTAATCATATAATTCAGATTTTCTTCCATATCTGTTTTATCTACAATAAAACATTCATCGTTATTCTTTTGAATGTCACCCTTATCGTTATCGCTATTGCCGCTGCTTGAATTGCTACTGTTTGCACTAAAAGAAGAAGCGACAGCGATAGTCAATAGAAAATCAGTAATGTTCATAATGAACTTTCCTCCTATTAACTGAGTTTGAAACTGTCAACAAGTGCTTTAAAGTCTTCTGTATTTACTCTGTAATATTCTCTGAGTTGGTTGTGAGGAAGAAACAGTTTAAAGTCGGAATCATAGTGAAGTTCGGGTTCGTTGATGTAATTGCAATCAGTTAGTATGTCAATGAGTTTCGTTGTAAAACTCGTTATTGTACTGCCGTCAACATATACAATGTTTAAAACAGCGTTTTTGCTGTCTTGCAAAACATATACATCAACTGATAATATGTGTGGTTTCGTGTAAGCTAAATAGTACATAAAATATAATTTAAATTTGTCTGCAAAAGGAGAAATCCTATATACAGCAAAATCTTCATATGTAATATTTTTGCCTTTTGTGAGGTACAATAGTTGGTCAATGTCGGTAGATTTTTGCCTAACCACATCAAGCAATACAACAAGTATGCCGCTCAACGCAAAAACGGTAATAACAATCGTAATATATGTCGGAAGCGATTTTGGAATAAAATCAAGGAAAATGTCAGTGAAAAAACATATGGCACTTGAAAGTTGAATTATTCCAAGAAGGCTTGTAATTAGTTTTAGCAGGCTTATAGTCTTAATTTTACGAAGATACTCATTGTATTCATTTTTTAAAGCATCATTAACCGTATGATTAACCTTAGAAATTGATTTTTTGTCAGCTGATACTGTAATTCCAATTTTCGCCATTTTTACTCCTCCACATTATTTGCTTTTGCATTATTTGGTACATAGATGTTGTAAATTGCTTTTTCATCAAATACATCAGAATTAACCCACGAAATATAAAAAATAGGATTAACACTGCTATCGTCAATTATAGTCGAATATTTTTCAATTCTTGCATCTTCTGACTCAACATATTTTATATTCGTCTTAGCACTGCTCTTTGGAACTTTCACTGTTTTGTCAGAGGTATTGAAATAGTAATACTTATCATCTTCTAAATAATATGCTGTACTTGATATAGGGGTTATTTTGTCAGAACTTTCAAGCTTCATCTTGCCACCACTAATCATTGATGAGTATATTACACATCCCATAAAACAGATAAATACCAAACCAGTTATTATAATTCCTGTATAAAATATATTGTCTGTGCACTCAAGAGCTTTTGATATCTTTATTTTTTTATTTTTATATTTATTATTATTCTCATCGTCACACCAACATAATTTATCATACTTTCTCTGAATGAAGCCAGAGACGATGAGAGATAAAATCAGCAAGATTATGCTGATAATAAAGATAATAAAAAATAACATAATTTAATTTTTCCTTTACTATTCCATATCAATCGAGAAATCATCCGTGATAGTTCCTTCAGGAACATAAATTTTATACTTGTCACTACTAAAAGAAGTTCGTATAGATAGCATCCATGATAAAGTAAGCCAGTTCTTAGTTTGCTCTTCATCAGGTACTTGGACGATTGTATCAATGTGGGGAGTATCGTTGGTGTAGATTATTTCACATTTATCAGTTTCAATTTTGTTAGCTTTATAACTGCCGGATTTAGTTTGGTAGTAATAATAGTAGTATGTTTCTGTGCCCACATAACCTGTTCCAATAAAAAAATGACCTTTAGTATCACGATTGTCTTTAAGATTAACAATTTTTTGAGTACTTTCGATTTTTTCAGACATTTTGATATTACCGGTGTATGACACAGATTTACTTGCTATAATAAAAAATGTTATGACACTCGCTATTGAAAATATAGCAATGATAATTTTTAAAATATCGGAAGAATCACACGCTTTCATTATAATAAATACGATTGCAAACACGATGCTTATTATAAACACTATTGATAATAGCATTTTTATCACTCCTTTTATGTTATTAAATATTTTAATTGAGTTTGTAAAGGACACTTGCCATACACTATGGGTATGGTATCAAAAGATTACTTCAAATTTTCTTCAACTTTTTCAAAGTAGAATTTTACTTTGTGGGGAGTAGGGGTAACAACGCCAAATTTTGTGGCAAGTCGGTATGTAGAACTATCCCTGTTGAGTATATCAGGCTGTTTTTCAATCATTTTCCTAAAGGTTTCGATGGTATATGTTGTCTTATATTTGTTGCAACTGCGGCAGGAAGGCATATAATTGTCCATTGATTCAAGATAGTTTATGTCGTAGCCAAATTCTGCATAGTATAGCGGAATCTTATGATCAACATTTAGCTGTTCGTAAGTTAATTCACATCCACAGTATGCACAATGATTATCATATTTGTTTAAGACTTCAAGACGAGTCGCTTTAGAAAGTTGTTTTCTTTTTGGAACACTCATTTTACGACTTATTAATTCCAAGCAACCAGTCAGCTGACACATTCATATGTATAGCAATCTTTTTGAGGTTTGCTGTTGAGGGTGAATTGATGTAATTACAATATTGGTTTACAGTCTTGTAGGGAATTGTTGTCTTTTTTGCAAATTCGGCAGCGGTAAGACACTTTTCATTCATCAGATGATTTATTCGGTCACATATTCCGAAATCACTTTGCGGCATCATATTATTACTCCTCTCTATTCACCAAGTTGTTACAATAGGACTCCAATAATCACGGTCTTTGTATATCTCGTCGAACTTTTTTGACAGCTTTGCTTGATTATCCTCTGTAAATATTTTCTTTATAAGCTCAACATCCTCATTAGATAAGCCGTCAACCTCGTAGTCATAAATTTCTTCATCAAGTGGGGGAAGAGGCTTTGTTTTAATAAACACAACTGTGCCAATTATATCCTGCACAGGGAAATGTTTACTGTTTGGAAAAGAGAGAAAGAAGTTATGTGGTAAACCTTTGATGTGTCCTTCTTCATCCGCAAGCAAAAGAATGTTGTTTTCCATAGAAACCCGTTCAATGTATCCGAGTTCCGGTACAGCTTTAATAACATCACATACATATTTGCAATCAATGTCAATAACCTCACAAGGATTATTGACTTCTTTTTTTATTGCTTTCATTTTGTTCTCCTTTTATTTTTGCACAATAGCACCAAGTTTGCGGTGCTTTTTCTATTGAAATAGGTTTGTCATACAATTTAAAATCTGATATATGCCAAGAAAAAAAGTGTGAATCTCCTAAACCTACATATTTTTTCAGTTCATCAAGGCTTAAACAAGATTTTTGTAATATCTCGTTATGATTAAGATTACCATTGTCATTTGAGGCAATTATTCGGTACTCCTCTTCAGAAGAATCATCTTCACTTTGCCAAACTTCTCGGATGTTTTCATAGTACTCGCCGTCAGATTCGTATAATTCTGTGCTGTATTCTTTTATGTAATCACAAATAAATTCTCCGATGACTTTCCCGTTGGCTTTAATAATTTTTCCGTCCGAATTGTGTATTTCGAGTATATGATGAGGATTTTGGGCGTTCTTTTCGGAACAGTAAATATAACAACGAAAAGGTGTTGTTAAGTTAGGCTTTGATTTGCGAATTTCAAGCGTTTTCCGACCATTTAAAATTAAGTTGCACCATTGTGGTTTGATACTAATTAAAATGTTGTTCATTTTCTTTACACCTCTTTCGTATGCTTAGCACTCAACATCTTGATTTTCTTCCTTCCAAGTAAAGTATTCTTCTTTTGAAATTGATATTGCGTGATAACCGTTTAAATGAATAACTTCGGTACATAGCTTATCTGCTTTTATTGGAAGGTTTGACTCAATGCACGCAACCGCATCTTCTGTATTGTCTTTTATCAGTAGGTAGTACCATTTCTGTCCTTTCATTACAGCCTCCTAATTGTCATTGCTATATGAAGAAAAGAACTTATTAAGCTCTTTAGTTGAAACATCTCTGTCAAGTAAACCTTTGCAAGCACCTTTCATTGCAGCTTCCGCAAATAATGATGCTGTGGCTATTGCGTCACTTTTTCCTCGGTTTTCCATTGTATGGTGTACTATACCGCCTGTAATTGCTTTAATTGCCGCTGCAATTTCAAAAATATCACCTTTCGTGGTTACATAGATACTGTTGTCGTCAGATTTTGAAACGATGAGTATATCGTGTTTATCCATTATAAAACACCTCCTACTTACAGAGTGCTTGATTCGCACTCTGTTTTTTCTAAAAGCCGATTACAGTCAACATCATATATCTCTGCGAGCTTTAGAAGCATTGTAAGTGACGGTTCTGAAACTCCCAGTTCCCACTTGGTGTATGTTGTTCGGTTAATTGAAAGTCTATCAGCAATATCCTGTTGACTCAAATTTTTTTGTACACGCAATGTTCTCAAATTTATGCCAAAACTTAACATTGTACCCACCCCCACATGCAAAAAACATTCTTAATAAAGTCCGGTGTGTACTGAGTTAAAAAAGAACTAAATACAGCTATTGCTAAAAACGGTATTCCTATGACATAGACGATTGTATAATTTGGTAGCTCATGTGTTGTGCCTTTGCTATTGTGACGACCGACAATTACAGCAATAATACCAATTAGAATTATTATATCAAACAGCATAATATTACCTCGCTTTTTAATTACATTAACAAGACTTTTCTTTAATTACAGTATATCATCAATGCAATACAAAGTCAATACAAAAATGAACAAACGACACGACAATTGGGCAGATAAAACGAAAAATTAAAAAAATATACAATATACTTGACATAAAATGAATGATATGTATGATAATATAGAGGACAAGAAATCAAGAGAGGAATATACAATGTTGAGTAAATACCGAATAAAAGAACTGAGAAATAATGCAAATATATCACAGGATAAATTATCTGAAATAATCGGAGTATCAAGAACACAAATAATTAGATGGGAAAAAATCACTAAGGATAATGACGCCGTAATTGACAGCCTATACAAAAATAGAATGTGCAGATATTTTAGGGTGCCTTTAAGAAAGTTATATAATTGTGAATATCAAGAAATTGTTGATATAGCAAAAAAAGATGCCATCCACATAATAAAAAATGCTCCGAAAGAGAATAGATGTGATCTGACAAATGTAATAAATTCGTTATCAGAGTTAATGACTCAGGCGAGCAATACAGAGTGCACCAAAGATACATTAGATTCGATTGAAGATAAATTGTATGAGATTGTTAAGCTCGGAAAATATGACATTTTTGTTCTCTTTGACTTCTTGTCGGAACGCAAACTTCAGAAAAAAACATTATCATCAGAAATTACAGAGGAAATCAAAGCATTCCTTTCGTGTTTTTAAAAAAGAGAAGGTACTATAATGGTGCCTTCTCTTTCTATATGTTTTGAGCAACAAAATCAATAAAAATAGCGATATGTGAATGATATAATAATTATTAAGTTGGACAGATTAGATCAATTTAATTTTAGAAAGGATGACGAAAAATGTTCAATAACGAGAAAAATAATTTTTTTGAAGAAGAATTAAAGCAGTCACAAGCTTTAACAAGTGAATCTGAAAGCTTTGAAAGTACAGCAGATATCGAGGCAGGAAACGATACGGGTGAAGCTTTGATTGATGATATCGAAAATTTTGATAACGGTGATACAGCAAATGCTGAATCAGGAAGTTATAGTTCCGAAACTATAACGGATGAACTTGAAAGTTTTGATGGGACAGAAACTTTAACAGGTGGCATCTCAAACTTTGACAGTACAACAGATGCTGAATTGGAAAATGATATTGCTGAAGCTTTGACAGATGAAGCTGAAAGCTCTGACAACACAGATGCTGACAAAGAGGAAAGCTATGATTTGGAAGGCTTGATAGATGAATCTGAAAATCTCGACGACGCAACAGATAAAGCTATTGATAATCTTTCCGATCCCATGATACACAAAGAAGTAAAAAACCTTATTGACGATACTACTTCTGATAATGAAGATGGTATTGAAGATGGCTTTTCAGAATCAAACGACGATGATTTCCAGAAACTTGTCGATTCAATACTGAATAGTACAGAAGATGATGACCATGCTGTAAATTCAAACGACGGTATGCCTGTAATGCCGTTGACGGTATATAAGATGTTGCTGTCAGCTAAACAAATGCGAACAGTATTGACCGGTGTTGTGACAGGCGTGAGAATGACGAGTAAAGGCATGGCAGTAGAGGTAACTACGCAAGTTCAAAATCATCCGCTTCAGGTATTTATACCGACAACAAAAATGGGTTTTGACAATAATGTAAAAGAGCTTATCAATCAAAGAGTTAGAAAAAAATGCCAAAAAGTCAGAAGCGTAAAAACGATTGAAAAGGTGCTGAACAGAGAATATTACTCTTACATAACATCTATGTTGGGTGCTACTGTGGATTATGTTGTAGATGAAGCTATCAGAGACCTTAATGTTGTTGTCGGAGACAGAGCAACAGCCATGCAGTATAGACGGGCAAGATTTGTTAAGTCGGAAAAATTTCCTGTGCCGTCTCTCCGTGTCGGAAGTAAGTTTAGAGCTCGAATCTTGAATGTTATGGCAAAGAGTATACTCGTTGAGGTATCCGGCTACACATGCGTAATGCGTCCTAAGAATATATCATCATTACGCATCAACACAAAATTGGAATATACAGTTGGAATGACTATAGATGTTGAAATTACAAAATTTGATCCTCAAAAGGGAGTGTCTGTAGTTGCAATTGATGTAAAAGATAAAAGTATCAAAGCCAATCTTGCAGCTCAATACAAACACGGTGATAGACTACTGGCGGAAGTTATTGAGGTTAAGCCGATTACCGGTGAATACTATTTGAAAATGCCGAATGGAGCACTAGGTAAAGTTCCTTATTATGTAAAAGATGATTATGTGAAAATTCACAACGGAACAAAACTATATGTTATCGTTACCGGCAAATCAAATCAAAATACGACCGTTATGTGTAAGATTCGTAAAGTTTTAAATTAAGATTACGGAGGAAGCCATGACGAATAAATTTAGGAAAATATTATCATCAACTATTGCAGGCAGCTTACTCATTTGTTCGGCAATTGGTTCAACAATGTCTGTATCTGCCGCTACGGCAAGTAAATATGAATATAGTGTTTCCGATGCAACACAGTTACAGAAATATCTTGTCAGTCTTTGTAATTTAACTGATACACAAAAAGTCCTTTATGATATTGATAAAAACGGTGAATTGACAATTACTGATGCGACTAATATTCAAAAGATAGTCGTAGGATTAACTTCTGATATTCCGTCAGAAAATCCGACTTCTTCAACTGTTGAATCAACAACAATGACAGCAACAAAACCGACACAAGCTACAACTACCATAGAACCCACGACTGAACAGCCTACTACAGAGCCAAAACCTACAAGCGTACCTAAAAGTGTGAAGCTTAATAAAAACGACATCACATTTGGTATAGGCGAAAAATATACTCTCGTCACGACTGTTGAAAACGGCGATATTTCGCAGGTTGCTTTTACAACAAGTGACCGTAAGGTTGCAACTGTTGACAATAACGGAAAAATAACTGCTGTCGGTACAGGTACTGCTACAATTACCGCAAATACATATAACGGATTAAAAGCCAAATGTAAGGTTACAGTAAAAAAGCTTGCTGACAGCATAAAGCTTGATAAGACAAGTATTACTCTTGGTGTTGGCGAACAGTATGACTTTTCAAGTTCTATACCAAATGGTACAGCGGCTTATTTCAGGTCCTATTATTCAGACAATACTGCAATTGCAACTGTACAAAAATCAGGCGGCTTGATGACGGCGAAAACAGCAGGCACCACAACGATAAGATGTAAACTCAGCAGCGGTAGAGAAGCTACTTGCAAAGTTACAGTCAAATCTGCTCCGTCAAGTGTAACGCTTAACTACACAACAAGCACATTAAAAGTTGGGCAGAGTGAAGCCATTAAAGTTACATACAATAATAACGCTTACAGCTTCAAAAACAAGTGGACAAGCAGTAATACATATGTTGCAACGGTCAATTCTGATGGAAAAATTTATGCTAAGTCGCTTGGCAGTACGACTATTTCGTACAGGACTTATAACAACAAAACCGCATCATTTAAACTCACGGTGTCAGGTTCAGCCGTTAAATGTCTTGATATATCAACTTGGCAGGGGTATGTAGATTTTAATAAAGTAAAATCAGCCGGATATAATTATGTGATTCTCAGAGCCGGTTTTGGACGAGAGTATAGTCAAAAAGACAATACTTTCGAGCGGAATTATGCTAATGCCAAAGCCGCAGGTATTAAAGTTGGTGTGTATTGGTTCTCCTATTCAACATCTCCTTCAGATGCATACAGAGAAGCAAATGCTTGCCTGTATTGTCTTAATGGCAAACGACTTGATATGCCGGTGTACTATGACCTTGAATATCAGCCGGCTATGTCAATGAGTAACAGTAACTACACACAAATGGCTCTTAATTTTTGCAGCACAATTAAAAAAGCCGGCTATAAATCTGGCGTGTACTCATCGGCGAGTGTTTACGGCTATTTATTAAATCGTCAAACACTAATAAATAATGGTGTGTCAATCTGGAACGCTCAATGGAGTAGCTATTGCTCTGTACCTTGCGATATATGGCAGTATAGCGAAAAAGGACAGGTTAATGGCATAAGTGCAAGTGTAGATATGAATTATATTCATAACTTAAATGTAGTAGATTAAGCACTTAAAAAATAATTTTAAAAAAGCCGTTTTAAACAGTATATATATAATATGGGGTGAAATTGCTTAAGATTTAAAATCCGAAAATTATTAAAAAGGAGTTAAAGCTTGGCAATAAGCGTAAGAGGACCACCTTTGCTGATAATACCATATGAAAATAATTTTAAAGGAGTATAAAAAATGGAAAAAGAAATTAATGAAGTTAAAATTACATATCTTGCCGAAACCGGAACGGGACTTGTACATTTACTGATGAATAATTACGATGATAATGGCAGAGTTTTGGAAACTAAACATTCCAACAACTGCTATATAGCAAACGCATTATTGGTTATCGTGCATGATATATACGATAGTATTGATTCAGAGGCAGAAAGACTTGTTGAATTAACTGAGGAAATTAACAACTCGGTATTTGATATTGAGTTATCTGCTAGTAATGATTTAAGCGACAGGTACTGCTCAACATATCCGAAACTTAAAGCAATACTTGAGCTGTTTAGTAATATTATTTCAAAATATAAAAGTTAATTGATTAAATCAGGGTGTTAATCGGCATCCTGATTTTCTTTTTGCGATACAGCAACAAAATCAATAATTTTGCGTTTATATTATATGCTATGATGATTGAGTAGCGTTTAGGTGGCTTAAAATTGCCCTTAATCCACTTAAATCCTCAGTGCTACATTCGCAAAACAATCCCTATTTTGCGAAGTCGGGGTACCGATTGGTACCCCGATAATCTAAAAATTCAAGGAGAGAACATCAATGAAAAAAATTGTAGCCGTATCTATGGTAGCGGTACTCGCAACAACAGTATTTTTAAGTGGTTGTAACACAAGCAAAAAAAATGAAAGTTCTTCAGATACTCCTGATAGCACAACCTCTTCTTTATCATCTGATGTAAAAAGTGATACAATTCCGCAAACAACTGTCGAAAGTACAAATGCAGTAAGCAGTTCTTCTGAAAGTTCTGCCGGCAGTAAGGTAAGCGAAACAAAGTATAAACATCTTGTCGATTATTACAATTCCGATGAAATGAAAAGTGTGATTAACTCAGCTGATGACGCCTATAACAATGACATATACACTTTGCGTATTACGTGTGAAGGTAACAGTATTGTATATAACTTTCGCATGGTACAAACTTATGACGGCGATGCAAAGGATGAAATGAAATCCTATCTTGAAAAAGCAATGGACTCTATGAATACCTCATTTAAAAGCGTAGTTGACAGCATTAATGAGGTTGTGGAAGACGATTGCACGGTTATCGTACGATACAAAAATGGCGACGGAGAAGTTTTATCTGAAAAAGAGTTTAAATAACCGTAAAATTTATTATCAAAAATAATATTGGGGTACCAATTGGTACCCCAATAAATATTTTGACAATTAATTAAATAAATAGTAAAATTATGTTGATGAATATTAAGTTAATATTAAGGGAGCAAAAAACATGAAAAAAATAATACAAACAATATCAATATTGTTGATCATAACGCTGTTATCTGTGATATGTACAATACCATATGCAGCGACTATCGTTAACGGCGCGCGTTTCACCTCGGAAACCGAGCCCTTTACATCAGGGCGCAAATCATCGCGTATTCCGACCAAGCCTATTAAAATCAGATTGTCGGGTATTTCCGAATTGGAAAATTCGTCCGCCACCGCAAGCGCGATTACGCGTTCGCACCGCTGCGCCATTTCGTCTATGTGCGCGCTAAGTCCATGCACCGATTCAAGCGCCGCAACGCTGCCGCCGCTGTCATAAAAACGTCTGCACCGTTTCAGAATTTTTTCGGGCGCGCCTTTGACAAATGCGCCGTTTATATCGCCGCTTACCTCTGTTATCGAGTATTTGCGCTCGCTTGAAAAAAGAACCTCGCGACCTTTTTTGATGTGAAGTCCGTTGGGCATACAACCCTTCACAAGCTCCAAAAGCGCCTTTTCCGTCGCGTTGCCGCCGAGTATTTTTCCGTCCGACAAGTACGCAGAGCTGTTGTATACAACCGATGCCGCAAGAATATTCCTCATTTTTTCGGAAAGTTCC
>OGZA01000591.1_pt1 | contig 27081 bp, 25 predicted proteins | sample 1576591 | NCBI WGS metagenome assembly OGZA01 (sample SAMEA3541565, study PRJEB24748) | human gut metagenome | biome: human gut; feature: human-associated habitat; material: faeces | place: China | collected 2012
AGTGCTCCTGCACAGAGGAGTGTTCCTTGCGGAGCGAGAACTCCAGTGCGCCCAGCTTCTCATCGTCAAAGGTGACGGTGACAGTTGCTTTTTTCATGTGCGTGTCCTCCTTCTATATGCTATTTTCAGCGTTTTTGTGTTGTGGGTGGTGTAACTACCCTCGGCACGAGACAGGTGTTGTTGAAACGCTGCGCGCGCAGGGGTCATAGCGGCTTACTTGCCGTTTTCCGAGCCCTTGCAAGAGCTGCTTTTTGCGCTTCACTTGCGATCCGAGGCGGTACGATCTTTATCCATGATTTTGGAATGGTGTAGTCAACTGCCCGTCCGCTGCGGGACGCTTTGACGAGCCTGCAGTCCTCCGGCCTGTCCCGCGCCAGTGCTGCCAGCTTCTGACGCAGCATCTTGTTGTGTGTATAAATACCGGCGGTCTTTTCTTCCTCGTTGAAGTTGATAATGGTTTCCTGCTCATAACGAGCCATGTTCATGCACCGCACCTCCAATCACAGCATCAGCGGCTCCTGCGGAGCCTGCTCCATTTTCTGCTGTGGGTGGTCGGTCAGTGCATACCAGCAACCATGCTCGTCTCTTTTTAAGGACAGCACCTCCATCTCCAGAAGTTCCTGCGCCTCGACCGGCATCTGACATCCGCTGACTCCGGGATGTGCCATAGTCGCTTCGCCGTGTAAGAGCTTCTCCGTTTCGGAAGGAGTCAGATCCACGAAACCGCACGGCGTCATGAGCTGAAAGTAATCATCCGGATAGCTTGTCAGCAGTTCCTCAATAGTCTTCGGCTGTATTGCATAAACCATATCACGCACCTGCGTTTGCCGTGTCTCGTCATATAGACCTGTGAGCAGACTTTGGAAGGTCTCGCCCACATCCACAGTCTGATGCTCCATCCAAACCTCACTCAGAAGTTCCAGTGGCTTCTCCTGCTGCAGCAGAAAAATCATCTTCTTGCGGGAAAGATTTTCTCCAAACGCCATCAGCTCGGAGTGGCAGGTCATCATGGCGGAGATCTCATCTGCTGCCATGATCAGCTCACTGCGGGGAAGCTGATCCAACCCACGCATATACACTGCCATTTCAGCCTCCGTCTTTTGGAACAGAAGCTGCCATAGCTCCCGATCCGTTAATCCTTCATAGTTCATGATCGATCCTCCTTAGTCATAGCGGATATACGACACCTTCAGCCAGTGCGTCCATCCTCGGCCAGCCAACTCTGTTTTGACAACACCATACCTTGTCCCCATAGCTTCGATGACCTGACCGTTGCCGATGTAAACACCGATGTGTCCCTCATGCCAAACGGCAAGGCCGGGGATGTCCGGTATTGTGCTAATGGGTCCGGATTCCCTGGCGTTATAGTACATCTGGTTTGCGCCGATATCCGGCATCCCATGGGTACCATAGTCAATGGTCATCGTTTCCGGGGACAGCCAGCCGTAGCCTTTGATAAGTCCAACGCAGTCGGCAGTTCTGCCGCCCAGCCAATTGGCGCGGATGATGTCCTCGTGATTGCCAACACCGTCCGGGTACTGTGATACCTTGTAGGCAAGGAGTGACTCCGTCAGCACATTGCCATAGGTGCCCCAGACATAGCCCCAGCCGGACTCCCACGCATGAATGGCATAGGTCACAAGGTCGGTGGCATTTTTATTGGCGGGATCAACAAAGGCGGAGATGTCCAAGTCGATACTGCTTCCATCCCCGCGAAGGAACTCGCCGCTGTAGCTGCCGCCTGCGGCGCCGGCGATCATGGTATAGATGTGGTTGATGTTGTTCTTATCATCCTCCGTGATCGTCCGGCCCAGCTCCGCTTCCAGATTGGCATACGCCTGATATAGCGAAACCGGAACAGCGACGGTGTATTCTTCTGTCGTACTGGTAACCGTGCCATCGTCGTTCTCCACTTCTACCGTGCGGGTACGGGTTTCCCAAGTGTAGAAGCATTCTACGAAGCGGCTTGCTGCCCGTGCGGACGGCGCATCCTCGCCAAAGCAGAGGGCATAAAAAACGGCCTTGACTCGGATCGGGTCAAGGCTGTTTCCGCCTTCCGTCCGCCCATTGACGGAGGCGACCGCCGAATCCAGAAGAGAAAACGCGGTGCGCATCTCCTCAATGTGAGAGCGGAATGCCATAGGCACCTCGGCCGAATAGCTCGTCCCATAGAAGGCTGCGGCTACCGCCTGGTTGTTGTGATCCGCACCGCCTGTGCCGATGGAGCACAGCGCGGCGATCAGGAGGATGACAGGCGAGAAAACAGCGACCAGCCCCCAGCCGATTCCTTTGCGAAGTTTCTCATTGGAAAGGGCTGTCGCCGCGGCTTTGGCAATCATACCTGCAGTTACTGCCATCAGCGACCACCCGCTGTGCCAAACAGCTTTTCCTTGTATGCAGGAGCGTGTACCGCCAGCAGATATCGCTCGTTGCCGCACTTGTACAGACAGACACCGCGCTGGGGGAACTTGATGAGATTGTATTCCGCCTCATCCAGCTGGAGCATCTCCATGTAAGACCGCTTATCGATAGATCCTGCATTGAACAGGAACTGGTGGGGCGGGATGCTGAACAGCGGCTTGGTCATTTCGCGCACCTGCTCCTGATCAAAGTCCTCCAGATTCTGACTTGCCAGCAGCATGGCGGATTCCTTTTTGCGAACACGCTTGAGGCAGTTGCGGATGTACTCAATGGCTGTGGGGTTGGAGAGCCAAATGTACAGCTCATCCAGCGCCGCCACGGTATTGCCCTCGGTCAGCAGCTTGTCCGACAGGAACGACAGAATATTGAACAGCATGGCGTTGCGGACATTTTTCGCTGCGCCCAACATTCCTTTGACACCGAACACGAGGAAACGACTGGAGGTGATGTTGGTGTGCCCATTGAAAAACTGCGCGTCCGCGCCCTTGCACATGGAGTGCAGCCCCAGCAGCACCTCACGCAGGATCTGCTCAGTGTAGAGCTGGTGGGCGGCCATGTCATAGCTTTTGTACTCCGCCTCGATCAGGTCATACAGGTCGGAGAGGGTTGGATAGCTTTCCGGCCGCATCCGGCGGAAGTTGGTACGGTCTGTGATGCCCCATTTCCCATACAGCTTGGAGAGCATGATTTCAATGGTGTCGATATGGGCATCCGAGAAATCCTTGTAGGCGCGGAAGAAGTCCTTGAGGAAGGAAATGTGCTGTGCCAGCAGGGTGCTTTTTCGGAAGGCTTCCGGTGCGGCTGTATCGTCCGGGGCGCCGCCGTCATCCCAGCATTTCGGCTCCAGCACATTGATGATGTACTTACCGGCCATAAGGTCGGCAAAGCAGCCGCCGACAGCCTCGCACATTTCCTGCTGCTCATGCTCGGCATCCAGCGTGATAATGGATTTGCCGGACTCCAGCAGATTGAGGATGAGGAGCTTCATCAGATAGCTTTTGCCCTGACCGGAATTGCCGAGGATAAGGATATTGGCGGAGGTCTTATCCTCGTCACGCTGGTCGAAGTCTACGAGGATGTTGCTGCCATACTTGTCCCGCCCGACATAGAAGCCCCTTGCGTCCGTTTTACCGCTGTAGTTGAAGGGGTAGAGATTTGCCACGGAGTTGGCAGGCAGGACTCTTTCAAACTGCGCTCCGAAGGCATTGTAGCCCACGGGACTGGCACAGCAAAAGCCCTGCTGCTGGCGGAGCAGGAGTCTGTCCACATTGAGCTTGCTCCGCACCAGTTCGGTCAGCACGTCGGTCTGCAGCAGCTTGAGCGCGTCATAGTCCGGGGCAGTCAGCTCAATGTAGACCGCGCAGTGGAACAGCGGCTCCTTGTTGCGGTGGCGGCTACCCTCCATGGAGATCATGTCCTGCAGGTTCGTTTCTGCAATGATGGTCTGCCGCAAGTCATTGGGGTTCGATTTGTTCATGCGGTTTTTATTCGCGGCGTTGTGGAGGATACGGTCCTCCTCGGCCGGGGTGAGCTGCCGGGTATAGATACGCAGGGTGATGCCGTCCTTCTCTCCCAAATGCCGCAGCAGAGCCTGCTCGTCGGTCTGGGTGGGATATTCCCGCAGAGCCCACACGCAGCGGAAGGTGTTGCCGCAGATGAAGTGGTCGGGATTAAACTGCACCACGGAGGGTGCGATCATATCCAGAAAGGATTTGACAGGTGTGTCCTCCGTGTGCCTTGCTGTAGCTTTTTTCTTGTTTGCTGCCAAGTGATATCCCTCCTTATTCTCCGAAAAGGACCCAGCGTTCGCCGTCGTGATCCTCGTACCGCTCGGTGGTCACGTTCTGCTCAAAGTAGACTCCCAGCATCCTTTTGAGATCCTCCTCAGCGGCACGGCGGACGGTGAAGCCATTATCCTTGATGCTTTTTTCGATGCGGGAGAGGTAGCTGAACACATCGGATTCCTTTTTGCCCTGCAGTCGAACGAGAATATAGAACTCCCGGCTGGATGCCATGAGCACCTGAATACGATCCAGGTGCTTGCTGTCCTGCTCCAGCAGCTTTCGGATGACGGGCAGCTCCTCCTCGTTTGCCCGCTGGCGATAGAATGCCTTGTTGTTCTCAAAGGACTCCTTGGAATTTAACGCCAGCATCTCGATCTCCGCCATACCCTTGACCACATTGAGCAGGGCATAGATCCTTGCGCCCACGCCGGCGTCCGGCAGAACGGAGATATTGGTGGGCTTGATGGCAAAGAACACCAGCTCCCCCATGCGGGTGGCGATGCCATAGTCGGTAATGTCATCAATGCCCATGAGCTGCCGGGTGGACTGCTCACGGGCATCTTTCTTTTTCTGTTTTCTACTCATGAGTCGAGCCTCCATTCGTAGTATTGTTGTTTTGTGATCAGGAAGGCAGCGGCATAGCGGATGAAGTCCAGAATGCTGGTGCCCTCATGCCGGATCGTCAGGAAGGCGAAGACTGCCGTCAGCACCAGCGGCAGGGCAATGCCGGTCTGGGTCAGCGCCAGGACAGAGAGAAGAAGTCCCACGCCGATGATGCCGATGTCCCGCAGCTCCCACAGCCACAGCGTGGCCTTTGCGGACAGGTTGTCCGGGTAAATGTACATGGCTGATCACCTCCAATGAGAATAAGGGAGGCCGCGGGTGTTCCCGCGGCCTCCTATGATGCTTGGTCACTCCGCTTCCGTGGCATCCAGCGCATTCTCGATGAGCTGGATGAGGAACTGCTTTTGTTTGAGATTGCGGGCTGCCAGATATTCCTTCAGTCGCTCGAAGAGCTCCGCCGGGATCTGTACCGCCAGGGTGCGCTCTGCTTTCATGCTGATCTGCCCTCCTTCGAAGTGTTCGGTGAAGATGCGCTCCACATATTCCGCCAGTGTGTTCAGCTCCAGCTGTTCTTTTTCTGCCATGATTTTTCTGTGGAGATCGGTGGATATCATGGCACAGAGGTTCTTTTTTCCCTCCATCGGTTCTGCTCCTTTCCTCGATTTTGCAAGCCAAGCATACCGGAAGAAGGCGCGGAAAGCTATTCACCAAGTCTAACGAAGAAGCATGGCAAAACAGAAGCGATACCACCAAAGCGGCTACGCTGCCCACAGCCAACAGGAAAGCGGATGAAAAGATCAGCCGCCCTGCGATTCGCAAAGCGGCTGATCCATTGCGCTTACGCTGTATTTGCATCACAGCTCCATTTTTGGCGCGTAATCCGCGGCAACTTCTTCTCGGACATCGTCCTCGGTGGTATCGAGCTGCCGTGGCATCTGCGTCATCGCAAGCTCCTGCAGATGACCGATCCGGCGCTGCACGCTTTCCGTGATCGCATGGATGCGTCCCTCATCGATATAGTCGGCAGCTTCCTCGCAAGACAGTACGCCGGAGATCAGCTCGTCTACATCGGAGAGGCGATCAAAGTCGATCCAATCAAAATCGGTCACCAGCTTCAGCTGCTCGGCGTGGTGGTTTTTGAAGGGCTTGCAGACCACATCCTTTTCCGAGCGCATCTGACCGGGCATCTTATCATAGCCGAGGGATGAGCCGCTGTCATAGATCGGAGCCATACCGAGCCATTCCAGCGTTTCCGCGTTTCGCAGCGCCCCAAAGTTATTGAAGTGGCGATCCTCGTTTGCGATGATATAGTCCAGCACCAGCATCCGGTCTAAAAACGGCGTAATGTCCCCGATGCCGAGCAGCTCGCAGCACTCCAATAGATGCCGGTATCGGGAGGTGCTGTTCTTCTGCTTTTTCGCCTGCAGCAGCCTCCACGCCGGGATCAACTCCGTATTCTCCGTGACAAAATCCTCACAGACCGAGTAGGGTGCATCCTTGCTCCAGATGACTGTATACGATACATGAGGAATGCCGAGCCGCTCCATGATGCCGGAGGCGATCACCTCGTTGAACGGCTGCTGCCGGAACGGATTGCTGCCGCCCTTGATCAGGCACCGCTTCCCATCGATGATCTTCCACCGCTTTTTCAGATTGCCGTCCGATGTACTGTCGGGGGAGCTGAAATTGAGCGCGTCCTTCTTCTTTCGTTCTCCAAACAGCACATCTCCGATGTCCTCCGAGAAATCATTTTGGAAAAAGTTGATGTCCTCCCACCGAAGCTCCACGCCTTCCGGACAGATCCAGTACTGATCCGAGAGGCTCAGCCCGTAGCAGCGGACGAGCAGCATTTTGGTGTCTGCCACCCCCAACGATTCCAGTGCTTCCCGCACACCGCTGCGGCTTGCCGGAATAGAGCGATCCCGCCACCAGTCGTTAAACGCCGCACGGTCGGCGATCTCGTTTCGCACAGGGATGCCGATAGGCAGATGCTCCGGTGCGTAGACACTGCCAATTTTTTGTATAAAGCCGGTCACATCGTCCAGCTCGAGCTCTGCCACGGGGGTTCGTTTGTGCATAAAGGTGCATTTCATACCTGTCGCCTCATTTAGTCTGCTTTTCTGTGATTTCAGCATGCGCAGCTGCGCCTGCAGTTCCTTGCGCTTTTCGATTTTATCTGCCAGCGGCGCGATCTCACTGTCGTGCAGATAGCGGCTCTGCTTGACGCCGTTTTCCGACCACTGGTGATAGTAATAGACCTTTCCGCCGATGGTTTTTTTGGAAAGATACCCCTTCGGCAGTCCGGCGATCTGCTCGGTCAGTTCCGTGATGCGCCTTAGCTGCTCCCTGTTATCCATGTCTGTCACCTCGTCTTTCAGGGATATTATACCCCGACTTAACCCCTGTTGTCAACGCTGTGCTTCATAAAAGCGCGGCAGCGATGCGCGACATGATAAACTCCACGCAGGGTATCGCCACACTGTTGCCGAGGGCTTTATAACGGGCGCTGTCCGAAGCACCGGGTATATCTGTCCAGCCGTCCGGAAAGCCCTGCAGTCTTTCACACTCCAGCGGCGTGAGACGGCGAATGAGATGGGCACAGGCTTCTGCCTGTTGGCAAATCAGGTCGGTTGCGTCCTTGTACTGACGGGCGCTCTGGGTACTTACCACATCATTATGCCGAAAGTCATCCACACGCTGACGGCTGTAGACCGCATGGCGGTCTAATCCCGAGGATTGAGTTATCCCGAGGGAGTAAGATTGGCCATCGTTTTTTTGTTGAGAGATAGTGTTTTTTCTGCTGTAATTCATGTTAAATCCTCCGGATAATAAATTTGCGGCGACCAGATCATATCTGGTCGTCGCATTATGAACACGGTTAAAATGTGGTAAAATCAAGCCAAACCATAAAGACGCTTTATCATCTCCTCATCGTTTGCCCATATTGGTTCAATAGAATCTTCTGCTGTGGCCTTGGATACCTTTTGAATTGCCTGCCGCTTCATCTCAGTATCGGCCCATGCATAGATTCGGGTAGTGTTGACGTCGGCATGGCCCAGAAACTCAGAGAGAAGGACAAGAGGCATACCGGCACGATACAGATGCATGGCACGGGAATGCCTAAGTTGGTGTGGATGTACTCGTTCCGGTACTTCAGGGCAAGCCCGCCTTGCCGTTTCACCATATTTTTTCATAAATAGATTAACAGCATCGGTGGACATTCTGTTTTTACAACCATGATGCGTTGTAAAGAAAAGATAGTCATCACTCTGCCTCTGCTCGGTCGGATGCGCTTTATCCAGATAAGTTTTGAGCAATTCAACCACAGATGGGGAGATTGGGACTATTCGCAGTTTATTTCCCTTTCCAGCAAGGCAGATTGTTGCATGAGTTTTTCGAATGATCAAATCATGAATTTTTGCATCCACCAGTTCCTGACAACGTGCTGCGGTGTCGTACATCAACCGCATAAAACAGAAATCACGATATCCATTCGTCTTGAAGCGGTTGGGTTGCTCAAAAAGAGTTTCCAATGCTGGTACCGTCAGAAACTCCACAACTGTTCCCGGAGTTTTCCGAATAGAGATGTTGCCGACTTCGACTTGCATATAGATTTTGCCAGAATCTAAGATTCCTGCATATTTTGTGAAAGAACGAATTGCCATCAAACGCAGATTCACCGTTGCCGGAGAACATCCTCTGGATTTTGAGAGCCATTCGAGAAAACCGGTTATATTTGAGTAAGTGATATCCTCGAATCCAACATTGGCATATTCAAGCCCACGCTCCATCTTGAAATAGAGGAGAAGGAGATTTATTGCCTCTCGATACGATTTCTGTGTATTTAAACTATAGCCTTTGTGCCTGATCAAGTAGATGTCAAGGAAATCCCTCACTGTTTTATAGAACTTCTCATCTTTCAGTCGCATAAATCCGCCTCCATCTCAAAGGAACTATCAAGGTACAGCTCTGGCAAGTCGGTATATAGCGTTGGAAGAAGATGAATATAATATGCCGTGCTCTCGAGATTTGAATGGCCCATATACTCACTTAAATACGCAAGGCAGGCATTTATATCTTTTCCTTCCTTTACCCACTGGTACAGCCGATGTGTTGCAAATGTATGCCGTAGGTCATAAAGTCTGGGACGGATCTCACCGTATCCGGATATACCTGCCGTCTGAAGGAACTTTCTGAATGTCGGAATAATCCACTCCATTGAGTACATTCCGTCACCTCGGACACTTGGACTCTGGAAGAAGTACCTGCGCTCAGGATGTATTGCTTCCACGCGCTGGTCGTAATTTCTGCACAGTTCACGCATATCTTCGGACAGGACAACAATTCTGTCCTTATGTCCTTTCGATTCAAGGATATTCACCGTCCCATCAAACAAGTTGACATCTTCTCTTCGGAGCCGTCTGGCTTCTACAGGTCTGAGACCGCAGCAGTAAATCATTCGGAATATTACAGATACTACCAGATGTTTTGTGGGCGATCTGAGGCTGGGTTGCAGAGAATCCATTTCCTTGAACAACTTGGACAAATCTTCTTTTGAATAAATGTACGGGATATGACGTCCGGTTTTCTTCGTGAGTTGGAGCGGCAAAAGATACGCCTGTTCTCCTACACTATTCATGTATTTAGCGAGTTCCCGGACCACAGATACCCTATTCAATCTGGACAGATTTTTCTCAGTCTTGGACTGTTCGGCCCATTTCATAGCTAACTCCGCAGTCAAGCAGGTCTCGTGCGGAAATTGCTCACGGCAGAATTTATCAAAAGTTCGAAGAATGCATGCACTTCCGTGGTAGTCATGGCCGAGGGCTTGTTTCTTTTCAATCAAGCCGCAGATAAAAGGTGCAAATGCCCCCGTGAAAGTATATTTCATAACAGAGCCTCCTGAATAACCTCGATACCGTCAAGTCCGAGTGCACACATTGCCAGCTTGTCCCGGCTGATCCGCATATATGCTTTCATGGAGCCTATCTGCGTATGCCCTAAGATTTCTTTCACTATATCGATCGGTACTTCTTGGTTTATCATGGAACTGGCAACATACCTTCTGAAACTGTGAAAGCCTTTGCCGTCACCCGGAGTATAATCAACATCAGAGAGTTTCATATATTTTCTGAGCCGGTCTCCTGCAGCAGTCGAAGTCATAAAGTCAAACGGAATACGGGAACGCACAAAGAGCGCTGGGGACTGTGTTTTAGGCCGCTCGTGAAGGATATAGTTCGCAATGGCGTTTCCTACCGATGCTTCGAGAGGCAGGTGCAGTTCCACTCCGGTTTTGTTCTGTACGAAGCGTATTTCATGATGAATCCAGTCAATGTCCGAGAGTGTTAAGCGAACAATGTCCCCAGCTCTCAGTCCCAAACTGGCGGCAACAGCAAAAATAGCAGTATCGCGGAGCGATAAAGATGGATTTTTTGCCGCTGCATCCATGACGGTATGAACCTCTTTTGAGGAAAAGGCAGGTCGCAGCTTCTTTCGGGGTGCAGGACGAGTAGTCAATACGGCGCTGAAATCGCAGCAGTTTTGTATGGACACCAAGTATGCGCTCAGATGTTTCAATGTGTTGCGCACTCTGTCCATGCTCGATTTTCGTTGAGATGCGATGAACAGCAGAAAATCGTTGACATTTACTAAATTAATATCTTGGCAAGTATGGTAACCGCTGGCATCGAGGTATGCAAAGAATTTGCGGCAGACATTCTCCTCGTCCCGTAGACTCTCAAATCCAATGGCTCGTGTATTCGCTTCATGTTGACAGAAGCTACACAGGAGTTCTTGATAGTACGGAGTCAAGGGGATTTTTGGAGCAGGTCTAACACGTTTCCAAACGATTTTTCCGGTTTGGACATACTCCTCAAAGAGAGCTGCAGCCTTTCTGACTTTCGCCCAGATTCGGTCGGCTACCAAGCCGTTTTCGTGTTCCAAGCGAAAACGATCCACAATTTCATTTGTAAAGGCAGCACTATACAATATCACCCCCTCGGAACGGTAGACCTTTATGATTGGCCACATTCCTTCGTAGTAGTAGTTTCGTATGCTGAACTTACCAAGCCCCAGAGCCCGCAATGCATCCAGCACTTTTGTGCATAGAACATCAAATACAATTTCATCGGACATAAAAACACCTCTGAATGCAGTTAGTCGACTTTCGCCGCCAACTCCATTATAGAGGTATTTTTATAATTTTTCTTATCTGGAGGTTATTTATGAACAACACACAAAAAGCATTGATAAACCAAGACGTTTGCGAACAGACCACGCCTAATCTCGGGATAACTCAATCCTCGGGATTAGACCGCTTATCTGGATATCCAGATAAGCGATCTGTGGCAGTCAAAGTATACGCCAAGTCATCCTGACAGCCAAGACCGTTGCCGCCGTTCTGCGGCTGCCGGTCGACCGTATTGCCTGCAATGCAGATGGCATCTGCCTCCTGCTCGACCAGCGGCACGTTGTTGCCGCCCGTGCCGTATCGTGTGGACATGGTAGGGGCTACCTTGTGCGGGCCAGTGTAGCGGCTGTCAATGCCGTGATTTTCGTAAACAAGAGGCTGATGTCCGTGCTCCTGCGCCCGCAGGGTGCCGGATATATTTTCAGAGCAATTCATCACGCTGCCGCCCTGATCGTTGAGGCATAAAACAGACGGCATACAGTTCCCTCCGGGGCTTCCCTTGAGTGTGGGAGCAACCGATTCGTTGTATCCAATGCCGCCCGCGCTGGAACCTGCCCCAGCAGAAAAACCAGCCACGAAGGTCTGCTGCTTCATACCCGGCTGAGCCTGCAACGCGCCCGCCACATCGCGCAGATCCCGCACCTCATCCCGCTGATTGGCGGCAAAGGCCATGATGCCGTTTCTGCCGGTGGACATCCCGCAGTTGACGCCGAGCGTGGCCGCCACATCGCCTGTCAGGTCGCCGTTGTAACCGTCAAAGCCCTCGACGGTGTCATCCGGCTGCGTCACGAAGGTCTGCATCTGCATGTTTGTCGTTGCCAACAGTGCACCGGACACACCGTGCAGGTCGATGCCCTCATCCCGCTGGTTGATATGGAATGCGTCCAGATCGGTGGGCTGTCCGTCTGGGCGCATGAGCCCCGCCTGAATTCTCAATGCCCGTTCCAGCTTTTGGGGCAACTCCTTTCCGCGCTCAAAGGCTCGGCGCAGGATGCCAATGCAGGCGACTTTCGACAGATAATACTTTTGCGCCGGGTTTGCCTCCAGTATGCCAGAGAGCGGGACTTGGATCGGAATACGGGGCGCAGCCCCGGTATTGAGGGGGCGTTTCCCTTTACGCCATGGAGACCGAAGCTCCCAGTGGCGCTGCCCGAAGAGGTCGACAGAACCGGATACCAGATCCAAGTGGAAATACGGGATCGAAACCAGTTCGGAGTCCGGCCTGCCCGGTCTGCGCTTGGGCGGAGCCCCGGTCCCTTCGTCCACTTCCAATTCAAGCATCGTCAGCTGCCCGTTTGCATCGAATCGGTACATCTATATGACCTCCTTCCCGCGGTTTTCCGTTTCGCCAAATACATCAAATAATAGCTGCGGCGCAAGCGGTCCGGCGAAGTCAGCAAGGAGAAAAATGCGCTTGCGACGCTGCGCGACGCCCCAAAATTGTGCGTCCAGACAGCGCCATGCAAGAGAAAACGCACCGCCTGCCGTGAGCTCACCGGCGTCGGGCCATGCGTAAGGATAGGGGCTTGGGATAAGCTCGTTGGGAAAGCAGATCCGCACGATCTCCTCCAGCACGATCCGAAAATCCTCATACTTCGGTGTCCCACTTGAAAAAGCACCCGGCACATTCTCCCAACACATCCAGCGCGGCCGTATGTTGACGCTCTCCCGGCCACGGGCTTTCTCTGCCAACCGCATTTCGCGCACGATACGCATCTGCTCCATAAAAAGGCCGGACCGCGCTCCGGCAAGACCTGCCCTTGCGCCGGCAACAGACAGATCCTGGTTATCCCGAATTCGGAATAACCAGGATTATGCCGAGAAAATAGTTATTCCGAACTAATCGCTGCAAACCCTGTAGTACAAGGCGTTACCAGCAAAAACTTCGGAATAACATAATCGGCATATATAGAACAATAGGATTAGAGCAGACCAGATAACTTCAAAATCATTTCCTCGTTATCAGCCCAAATCTCATCCGGTACGGGCTTGGTTCCGCGGACAGCATCAGCTTTCTGAATTGCGGCACGTTTCATCTCGGTATCCGCATAAGCATAGATCATTGTTGTCTCAACCTGTGCATGGCCAAGATATTGGGAAAGAAGTACCATGGGCATCCCGGATTGGTATAAGTGCATCGCCCGTGTGTGCCGCATCATGTGCGGATGGATATGTTCAGGAACTTCCTGACAAACCGCCTTTGCCATGCTCCCATACTTCGCAAAGAATGCTGCTACCGTATCGGGAGACATCTTTTGCTGCCTCCCATGGATCACGGTATAGAACAACGGTGCCTCACTGTAGTCATCCTTGTTGGGATGGAATTTGTTCAGATACTGTTTGCAGTGTTGGACTGTTCTGTTCAGCAACGGCACTGTACGGGTTTTTCGTCCCTTACCATGCAAGTACGCAATTGGATGTTTTGCGTCAAGACGCAGGTCACAGACCTTCATATCGAGAAGCTCACTGCATCGGGCAGCGGTATCATACATGAGGATCATGAATACAAGATTCCGCTGGTCTTTCTGTCTGGAAGGATTGGGCTGTTGAAGCAGCGCGGTCAACGCCGGTTCGGTCAGGAATTCAACGATTCGCCCGTGAGCCTCCTTGGAGGGAATATTGCAGGCAGAAAGATACAATGACGTCTGCGTACAATCGATTTGTCCAGCGAAGTCCAGGAAAGACCGCAATGCCATTAAACGCTGGTTGCGGGTAGAGACACTACATCCCCGCGCCTTTTCCAGCCAGGTTAGGAAGTTAAGAATGACGTCCCGGTCAACACGGGAGAAGGTCAGCTCAGCGGCTCCAATCCCTATCTCATCCCTCATATAAGCCACGAAAATATTGAGTGCCTGTCTGTAGGAGAGAATCGTATTTTCACTGAGGCAGCGTTGCTTGGGCAGATAGTCCAGCAAAAAACGCCGGATTGCATCAAAGAAATCACTCATCGTTTCCTACCTCCGGCAAGAATACCTCGGCAGAAGAAAACGCGAACCCGGACATTTCCTCCAACAAGCCAGGAACTAAATGAATGTAGTAATAGGTGTCCGAGAGTTGTGCATGGCCCATGTACGCGCTCAGATAGGGAATCATAACGTTCAGATCTTTGCCCTCGTTCATCCAGTGGTACAGCCTGTGAGTGGCAAAAGCATGACGAAAGTCATAAAGACGCGGGGAACGTCGGCCGGTTCCCGTAACACCTGCTTTCTTCAAAACCAGGCGGAAAGTCTTCTCCAGCCCTCTCTTCCCGTAAAAACCGCCCTCAGAGTTGGGAAAGAACGGCTCACGACCCGGCATAACAGCGGAGACAACAGCATTACAATTCGAGAGCATTTCCACCACATCATCTGCCATCATGACTATACGGCTTCTGTGCTGCTTGCTCTCCATAATATTCAGCCGCCCTTTGTCCAGATCTACGTCTCTAACGCGCAACCGCCTGACCTCTGCAGGACGCAAGCCGCAGCAATACAGCAGTTTCATCATGACAGGAATCACAAAATGCCGTACAGGAAAGCCCCTACGCGGTTTTAAGTCGTCAAGAACATTCCAAATAGCCTGAATTTCTGCCTCAGTGTAGATGTACGGCGCATACGGCGCATCTTTTCGGGCAATATCTGGCGGCAGGACATAAGCGTTTTCTCCATTGCGGTTCAAATACCGGGCAAACTCACGCACTGGCATCATACGATTTCGGAAAGTATTGTTGCCCTCCGTATTCTTTTTCGTAGCCCAGGTGAGACAGATTTCTTCTGTCAACCAATCTTCATCTGGGAAATACGTCAGGCAAAAGCGGTCAAAGTCTCGCAGGAGACGAGAGGACTCCAGATAACTAAACCCCAGCGCGTTTTTCTGAGCAATGAAATTCTCAATCTGGGCTGCAAAGTGGCTCTCGAAGGTGTACACCATTTCAGTTCCCTGCCTTTCCATGGGAGATCAAGGGCAACGCACACTGCTTTAACCCCTGTTCATCAATGGACAGGTACGGCTTTGCTGAATCAATATGAGTTTGGCCAAGCATCTGTTGGATCAACTCAATTGGCACTTCGTTCTGGAGCAGATTTGTAGCGAAGGTGCGCCGGAAACTGTGAAATCCACGATGCTTGGACAGAATTCCTGCACTCTTCATGTATTTGGAGACAATTGCACTTCCGGTTCGACTTTTCAAAGCACGGACAGCGCCGACGTGACAGAGGAAAATTTGCGGTAGTGAACTTTTGGGGCGCCCATTTAGCAAGTAATCTGCTATAGCGTTACCTGCTTCCGGTTCAAGAGGAATTACGATCGGTTGTCCTGTTTTGTGCTGAACAACACGAATTTCCCTCGTTCTCCAATTGATGCAGTCAAATGTGAGCCGAATGATGTCGCAAGACCGCAAGCCGCTTTGCACTGCCAAAACCATCATAGCGTAGTCTCTTTTCCCAACTGCCGAGGTTGTATCTGGCTGGGAAAGTAAATGTTCCAATTCATCACAGGAAAATCCTTCGTGAAAATTCTTCCGAGGGCAAACAAATTCCGGGAGTGTTTTGCAAAAATTATCCGCAGTAATCTCGGCCTCATATAAAAATTGTAGAAAGGTCCGAATACCAAAAAGAGCAGCTTTCATCCCGCCAGCGTACCGTCCAAGCATTCTTGTAACGCATGCGACAATATCCATCCTTGCAACAGTTTCAACAGAGGCTACTCCATGATCCTCTAATTCAAGCAAAAATACATGAGCTACACTTGTAACTGTGCTGACGGAACTTTCAGCCCAGTTGCTCTGCGTTGTGACATACGCACTGAATTTATCCAGAATCGCTTTGTGCTGAGGAATAACTTCGCGCCGTCCCCAATTAGGAATCCTTTCCAGCGTGATTTTCCCTGTCAGGCGGAACTCCTGGAGCATCGCCGCCGCTTTACGCAAATTCTGGTAAGTAGTTCTACCAACCATTCCTTGCTCGTATTGCAATCTTCGTTCCTCTATAAGCTGGGACATAAGTTTGTCTGAGTAACTTTCTGTGCCAGAATCATAATGCTTTTTTAAGATGACGGCCAAGCCCTCTTCCGTGTAATGTCGGATCGTACTTTCCGAAAGGCCCATCTGTTCCATTCGTTTATTGACCATCCAGACAAGCACATAGATATTTTCAGAGTCTGCAAACTGTTTTTCCGTTGGAGTGTCACGGTGAATGACCTGCTTGGGACGATCCCATACAGGGTCCCATGGGCGAAGATCAGGTAAATCAATAGAATCCGTCGCTGAACATTGTTTCAGAAGCTCACAACTCCTGCGAACAAGTCTCCATTTCCATTGTGAGATATCTCCTTGGTCCAAAAGCGCGCGTTGCTCCAGCAAAAAATTATCGAGCATTTCTGCTGTAGCATATAGTATGCCTTTTGTGTGAAAATGTCGAAGTATGTTGCCAAAACCTGTATGAGTATAGTCGTATATGCTTCCATCACTCTTCCCCGCATTGGTTAACAACTCCAGGGCACGCTGTGCGGTTGCGTCTAATTCAATCAGTTCCATAGGCCCTCCTTATATTTTGTGGTGTCAGACGGTTGTCTGCATGTCCACATTATATAAAATGAGGCCCGCTTTGTTATTCCGAAGTTTTTGCGGAGAATCCTTGTTTTACAAGACTCTATGCAATGACTTCGGAATAACTATTTCCTCGGCATAATCCTGACACGGGCTGCCCCCGCAGATGATGTCCACGGGCGGCAGCTCCGCGCCATTCAGCTTTGTGATGTCGCCCACATGGAGCATATCGGGGAAGCGCAGCTTTGTCACCTCAATGGGAAAGGCTTCGATCTCCGACGCCCACACCGGCGTGATGCCACTGCGAATCGCGGCCAAAGGGAATCCACCGATGCCATCGAACAAGCTGCCCATCGTCAGTCTGCTCATTTCGCCACCGCCTGTACGACCGTGCGCGTGGTGTTGACGGCGGCCTGCGCGGTATAGACAGCACTCATAAGGTTTGCCTTGGTGGAGGTATCCAGTCCAAAGGCTCCGGCGATACGGGGGATCTCACCGGCGGAGAGCATGAGTCCAAGCCCTAACAGGGCATGATCCTTGAACACCATAAGCCCGGCGACAAGGATCGTCGCCTGCAAGAACGCCGACAAGCATAAGCCGATGATCTGCTTGCACCATTGGGTAAAGCCGTCCGTATATCCGCGAGGGACACTGAACATATAAAGGCTTCCCACGGCGATCTGGATGAGCAGGATGCCGCCGCGCTTCAGATTGGCGAAGAAGACCTTGATGATCGCATACGCCATAAGGATGATGCAGAACAGGATCATGATCCCGCTGGTGATGCTGCCGAAGCCCAGCAGCGGCCCTGCCGTCAGGTCGGATATCGATTCCACGGCATTGAACTCCTGCATGACCTCACCGGCCACATCCCCGATGGATGTCCCATAGCCGGTGAGCGCCGCGGTGAAGGTCCCCTGCAGAGAAACGCACAGCTCATAAAGCCGGACCGGAACAACGGTGAAAAGGCTGACAGCCATAAAACCCTTGATGGCATTGAGGGCGGTCTCACGGATGTTGCCGCGGCCGCTGGAATACTCCACGCCGGTTTCGAAGCAGGCCACCACTAATCCTGTGCCGTAGAGTGCCCATGCCAAATAAGAGAAGAACAGCACGATGCTCTGCACCCAATCCATGGTGAAGAGCTCCGCGCCCATGTTTCCCATCTCCGAAAAGAAGTTGCCGAGAAAGCCTACGATCTGACTGTAGAACCAGTCCACGATCTGGCCTAACACCTTGGCGGCAACAAAATCCCAAATGAACATTGATCGGTTTCACCTCCGGGTGAGGCCGCACCAGCTGCTTTGGGATATGGCAAAGGCCGTACAGCTGGTACGGCCTTCAAATCACGCTTTTGTTACATTGTCTGCTCCCACGCCCGGTCAGCGGACTGGCTTATATCCTGAAACACCTCCAGATAGTCTGACACTGCATCGGACAGCACCTCATAATCCTGCCGGGTGGGGTGGTATACATACCAGCTCACCTTTCCATAGTCATCCCAAATGTGAGGGATAACCCCATCCCGGAAGTTGGGATTATTCACCATCTTCTTGCCGAACAAGTCAGAAAAGCGAAGCAGCAGATTGTCTACATCACCCTCCTGACGATTCAGTACCGTCAGCCGCAGAGCGCTGTATTGATTTGCGATGCCGGTAGTGACAAACTGGATTTTTGCCCGATTCATCTCGTCCAACCGGACATAGCAGGCTCTGCCCACATAAGTGGCGTCAGGGTACCGTTCTCCGACGATCTTCCGAAGCTCCTGTTCGTAAAAAGTCATTGCCTATACCTCAAATCCCGATGATCTGCCAGATGTACAGCGGAGCCGTCAGCGTGAACACCAGGCAGGCAAACAGGATGGCAGGCGCCGTCCACTCGAACTGGCCACTCTTTCGGTGTAGGCTAAGTGCCCAGCGCCTTGCCGCATTACTGCGGCAGGTTTCCGAACACTCGCCCCCGAACCGTGCTTGCACCTTTCAGCGCACACGGCTCTCCACTTGTTAATTCAGTTTACCGTTGTGTAATTTTCTGTGACAGTCAAGGCAAAGCGCCATTGTCTTGCGATTTCTCGCAATCATATAGCGCTCCCAATAGCTTTTGCCTTTCAGGTCTTTGAGCTTCCTAATGTGATGTATTTCAATGTCTCCATCAGTTTTGCCGCAAAGCTCACATTGCCCTGCGGACAGCCTATCCATCAAGCTGGTTCTGCTGGAATACTTTGCCGTATTCGGTATCGCATCTATAGCGGCAGTCTTTTGCATGGATTTTCGCGCAAAGCCCTCATTGTAAAACAACCGTATTTTTTGCTTTCCTTTCTTATCGGTAAATCTTACTCCAAAGTCTTTGCCCATACGAAGTTTTGCTATCATCTTGCGCATACTGGTACGATATTTGGTTGCAAAAGTCTTGAACATACTGTATTGCATGATGTAGCCAAAAGAGCTTGCGAGAGACGCATTGTTGGCGATACGGTAATAATTGCGAAAGCCCCTGACCTCACTGTTGTATTGGTCAAGAATTTCAAGGTCATCATTATCTTTGAGGTGGTAACGAGCTTTAGCTTTCCAATTACTTTTGCCATAAACCGTTCTTTCGATGGTCATAGCTCCATAGTCCAGCAGCTTCCTTTGCATAATTTCTGTCGGCATTTCCAAACATACCGTGCCGTTGAGATGACGGCATAACCGCCCTATTTTATCTCTCTTAGTAGCGGTGGAATGGCGCACATAGATGTCATATCCCAAGAACCGGGCTTTCTTCTTAGAATGGGTTATCAGTGTTTTTTCGTCTGACAGCTCCAAATGAAGTATATCCGCTACAAACGCCTTAATCTGTTCCTTGATTGCTACTGCGTCTTCCTTACTGCCAATCACGCCTACAAGAAAATCATCGGCATAACGGACATATTGAAGCCGCTTGTAGCTGGCGTCGAACGGGTCGGAGTAAGGCATTGTCAGCTTTCTACGATCAATCTCACGGATTTTCTCCGAAAGCATCTGCCGTTCGTCCTCTGTGATGGCATTGCGTAATTTCTTCGCCAGCACGCCCCGCTTCTTTTCCAATTCGTAGGTTTCAGAATAGACAGCACGCTTTGCACCCTTGTCAAACTGCGTTTTCAGTTCCTCCATGTACCTGTCCAGTTTGTCCAGATGGATGTTGGCGAGAATGGGGCTGATAATACCACCCTGCGGCGTTCCGCTGTATGTGTTGTGATATTTCCAGTCCTCTAAATATCCCGCCTTTAGGAACTTACGGATAAGGCGCAGAAAACGGTCGTCCTTAATGCGCTCCGCTAAAATACCTATCATGACTTCGTGGTCGATGTTGTCAAAGAAGCCTTTGATATCTCCCTCAACAAACCACTTCACGCCGGAGAAACAGACTTGTATTTGGTTCAGCGCCGTGTGACAGCTATGATTGGGGCGAAAGCCATGCGAGGTTTTCGCAAAACTGCCCTCATAAATTGCTTCCAGCAGCAGCCGCACACATTCTTGTACCAACTTGTCATCAAACGATGGGATGCCCAACGGGCGCATTTTCCCATTCTTCTTAGGAATGTAGGTTCTTCTTGATGGTTGAGGCTGATAGCTCTCGTTCTTTAGGCTCGCAATGATGCCATCAATGCGACTCAGGCTCATTGCGTCGATGGTTTTGCCATCGGTGCCTTGTGTCATATTCCCTTGACTGGCGTAGATATTTTGATATGCCAGCATAAACAGCTCCCGATTATAAAGATTACGATAAAGTCGTTCAAAGGTATATGACCTGTCGTTGCTGTGGGTTTGTAAACTGCTTAACAAATTGATTGGATTTCTCATGGTGTATCACACACCGTCCTTTCTCTGTTGTTAAGATAACAAGCTGCCACCCTTCGCCATGTGTGCGGCGTTACCGCACTCGGACTACTACGGCGGCTCCGTTGCCATGCCGAATATTCAGTGTCATCTTTCTTGGCGTAGCCTTGAAATTTATCACCACATAGGCATTACACATAGCCGATTCCTCGGCATTTCGGGTTAGGCAATCCCCGTTTAACAATGTAATAATGGCATAGATGATTGTCGGATAGCGTTTTCGTCCTTTTCTCCATACGGAGTTGAGCCGTGCACAAGCTCACCCACATATTCTCGACTAATGAATTGTGGCTGCACGGTACGGCGATAGCTGTCTTTCGCCATAGTTCCTACAAATACCTCTCGGACTGCGCTTCAGGCAGTATAGCTTTTATCCTTGTATCATCCGTTTCATCTTCCCATTCAGTCGTGGGCTGACAACTGCCCAACTTATGAGTTTCCCGATGTGCTATTTTCCCCTATGAGGTTTCCCTCTCAGGTAAGTCGGGTGATGACGGGTTAATGAGCTTTTTCCCGCTGGATTGCCATATCCAAAATTATTACATCGCCGCTACGGGCGCACAGTCAAAATAAGCCGTACCAAGTTTGGCGAAGAAGAACACCGCCAAGATCAGGTCGATGGCGGGAAAGACCACATTGTTCACCACGGTCTTGATCTGACCGGATGCCGTCTGCCATGTGCTCTCCACCGCTCCGGCCACATCGCCGGTACCGGCAGCGAAGGCCGTGGTTCCCATCACGCAGACCAACAGCAGGGACAGCACCAGTGCCGCACAAAGGCGTTTGCGTTTTGTGTTGTTCATAGATTCCTCCGTTTCTATCGTTGTTTTGCGGGAGCAATATGCCACTCCTCCCAAAGATTCCCGCGGATGGTGACGCTGTCCGTCAGGTTCATGGAGAGCATTCCCGCCGGCGTCCAGCAATCCAGAAGCCATGTGTAGGGTGTGTAGCTGCCGTCCGGGTACCAAATGGGCGTGAAGTGGGTGCGGCGGTTGTAGGTGCTGTAGGGATTGGCTTTGAATTGGAAGGTCGTGCTTCGCCCGGAAATATCCGCCTCCAGCAGCCGCCAATAGTTCTCGTAGCCAAACTCCGGGAAATAGGTCACGGCATTCTGCGCCGCCGTTACCGCCGCGCTCTGATTTGTAGTGACTTTTGCGGTCACCCTCTCCTGAACGCCATAGCCGCTTTTCAGAGCGGATGCGGTCGCCGTGGGGCTCTTCTCGTCCGGCGTGATCTTCATACTGCCGGTCAAGCTGGCAGAGTAGCCATTGTAGTCAAACTCCCACCAGCCATGGTCCTCCCACCAGCCGTTGTCCACCCAATGGTACCAGCGGTCCCTGTGGGTTTTGCCGTCCGCATCCGTCCAGCGGTCTGTGTGCCAGCATTTCTGCCAGTTCTCTACCCACTCCCAATTCTCCTGCCACCACGGTGACCAGATGCCCCAAGAGGCGGAGGTCACCTGCTCCTTTTGGGGAACAGACGCCGGCCTGAAGCCGTTGTTGCGGTCATCCGCCAACGGGTTGGGCGGGTCATTGCCGTCCAGATCCACGATGTTACAGGTGATGGCGCCCTGTGCCGAGCCGCTGCCAGACACGCTGACGGAAATCGTTATGACGCAGGGTTCTGTGGGAGTACGCCAGCGCACCCATGCCAGCTGGCTGTCACCATCTGGGTAGTAGACATTGCTGACAGTGTAAGTCCTGCCCTGAATGTTAAAGCGTACCGATACGGGGTTGTCCGGGTCAGACTGGCCGCCGCGCACCTCTACAGAGGTAATAACTTCTGTGTTGGTACGGTATTCGTAGTCATATTCGCCGGGTTCGGGCGGCGTGGTCACCTCGTTGAAGCGGACGATGCCGATACCAAGAGAGGAGATGATGTCGCCGTTGGACGCCTTATCCGTGCGGCTGCCGGACCATGCAGTGTAGCCGAGATCCGCTTCCTCCAGAAAAATCGCCAGCGGCAGATTCTTATGGGTGAGCGTCCCCAGCTTCTTTCTGAGATCTCCGTTGACGACCTGATCATACAGAGCCGCTTCCGTGGCGGTCATGGCAAACTGCTGACCGTTGTAGCAGAGATAGGCCAGCGGCTCCACTACGATTCTGTAATCTCCACTGATAAGCAAATCAAAGTCGATTCCCACATATCCGGCAATCGCTCGGATGACCTGTTCATCGGTGAAATAGCTGCGAATCGCGGCAATACTGGCCTTACTGCTGCCGGTGGAGATGATCTTGGGAAGTTTCTGCGTTGGCTGCACGCAGACATAGCCCCCCACCGCGGGAGACAAGGTTCTCCCAACATTATAGGAGAGCTTGGACACTTTTCCGAAATGAGCAATGTTTGCGTTGGGCTTCTGATTGCTCCAATCCACCACACTTCCAATAACTGCTCTGTTGTCAGCATGAACGACAGATAATCTCACGCCGTCCATGCCGGGATTCCAGTAGTTGGTCTTGGTGCCGTCCCCCATGCTGCCTCCACCGCCGTCAAAGTTGCCATCTCCTGTGGCATAGGCAGGAACGATGGCGGTTATTACCAGCACAAGTGCCAGCAACAAGGGCAAAAGCCTTTTCATGCGCATTCCTCCTTGTCATGAAGATAAAAAGAGACACGGCCGTTTCTCAGCCGTGTCTCTCTTGGAAGGGCGAGGTCAGCCGCCCATGATACCGATCTTGTTGCCATTCTCATAGATGTCCTGTCCATCAATGACTGTGTTGGGACCGCTGGGCGTAATGTAGCCGAATCCGGGGACATACACCTGTCCGGCATCATTGGTGCTGCCGCCTGCAGGCTCCGTAGGCTGGGGCTTTACCTCCGTCTGCTCCGGCTTGTAGGTGGGCGGCGTTTCCTTGTTGCGGTCCGCTTCCGGCACATCGTCCGCCGCATGGTCCTTCTCCGTCTTGCCGGGATGCTCCGGTGCATCCGGCTTGGCGGGCGCACCCTGAATGGTCTGCTCTGTGCCGGAGCTGTCAGCATCCCTGCCGGGATCATGCTGTTTACCATCCGTCTTGCTATCCACCGTTACCTTTGGATCGCTGATGTTCACCACCGGATCTTTCGTGTTGGGTGTATCGTCCGGGATGGCGGGGTCGATGGGCATGGGCACCGCCGCAAGGCGGCTGACGATCCCCACCACCAGTGCCGCGCAGAGCAGGACGCCTGCCGCAATGAGGATGATGCGTTTTGTTTTGTCTGTCATAGGTCGAACTCCTCCTTTGTAGGGGTCAGTGGTTTTTCTTCTTATCCCGAACATACCACAGCTTTCTTCGGAAGTCTACTGCAAGAAGTGAAAAGAACTAAAACTTCGGGATATACTTGGCCTGCACCTGCAGATTTAGGCTTACGGGCGGCAGCACACGTCCGGCAAAGCGGGTGGGGATCTCCAGATGGAGGGTGGCGGTTGCGAGATACCCCTCGCTCCGGCCTGAGGCGATGGCGTTGTTGGAGACATGAACGGACAGGTCGGAGATCGTATACTCCAGCTCATTTCCGGCGTATTTTATGTAGCCTTCGCCATCTGTGGTAAGGCCGAGGATATAGGACAGGTTGCCATAGATGTCACCGGCGTCGATGGACTCGAACCACTCGCCGTCCCCCTCCGGGAACCAACCCGCGGCATAGCCCTCCCGCACAGAGTGGTACACATCGTCATAGTTCTCATTGACCGTGGCAATGACCGCCTGCTGCACCGCGTCCCGCACGCCCTGCACGATGATGTTCACACGGAAATATTCCGCTATGACCATAAAGAGCATGAGCAGGCAGAGGGTCACAGCAATGACCATGGGATAGCCCTCACCGGAGCGGGAGCGAAAAAGCAGCTTTCTCATTTCCAATACACCTCCGATCTGCCGCTGGCCTGTGCCGTCAGTTCAATGGGGAAGCTGCCAAGCCCACCAAAGCCGATGTCCATATCCATGGTCAGCGTCACCGTCACCTCCTCATTGAGCTGGATGCGGCCGGTACGGGACCAGCGGATGTCCGGGTCGATCTCCAACCGCTCGGACAACACCTGCGCGCGGGAGGTCGTTTCACTCCCGACTCTGCCGGTGATCTCGGCTTCCCGCACCAGCTCGGCGGCGAAGGTGTCAAGCTGCTGCTTCGCCACATACACCGGCAGCACCTTCACCGCCAATGCGATCACCAGCATGGCGCAGAGGATGAGGACGCAGGTATCGATGTAGCCCTCGCCGGAGCGTTTCTTCCATTTGTGCTTCATCATCCGAACAGCCCTCCCATCGAGGTGAGGATCTGCATGAGGATGACCACAATGTAGATGAGCATAAAGCAGACCAGCATGACGAAGGAGTACACACGGATCTTGGGCGGGATCTTCGCTGCCTGTGCCTTGAGACGCTGAAGCTCCAGCTGTTTCATGTCATGGGAGAGCATCTGGAAATAAACGCGGCCGTCATCCCCGCGCAGGACGCCGATGAGCCCACGCACGATGTCCGAGAGCATAGGCGATGCCAGCCTGCCCTCGAAGCGAACCAGTGCCGCTTCGTAAGAGGACGAGCGCATATCCGCCGTCAGCACATCCAGTTCACGGGCAAAGTCGGGACCGGCGTGACGCTTATAGTTTTCAAGGATCGTCAGCACGTCGCGGCTTGCGCCCAATTCCTGCTCCACTGTGGCAGCAAAGCGGGGCAGCTCACCCTCGATCTTCTCGCGGCGTTCTGCAACCATTTCATCTGCCTTACGGCTCTCCTTGAAGTAAAGCAATATCGCCAGCAGCACCACGATGGGCGAGAGCAGAGGGAAAATCAGCAGACACGGAATGACCGCCAGCAGCGCGGCGGCAGGCTTGAGGATGGTATAGGCCAAGTAGACCTCCGGCGTCATATCCATGCCGGCAGCACTCAGCGTGCGCTCCATGCGATGACGCTTGTACTCATCCATACGGATGAAGTGAGAGAGCTTGATAGCCCAACCTAAAAAGATCGCGTCCAGTGACTTCATCCGCTTTTTCTCGGTTCGCCCTGCGGACAGAAGTGCCTTTTCCGTGGAGAGACGGGGCAGCTTCAGAATGTCCGCCAAGATGAAGAACAATCCCGCGGCAACGGCCACGCCGAAAAGGAACAGTAAGATCGTCATGTCCGTCACCTCCGATATTCAATGGGCTGGGTCAGCTTGACCACTCTGGCAAAGGAGAGAAAGATAGCGGCGGCACAGACCGCCAGCACCGCCTTGCCGGGTACAGTGGTCATCAAGGTTGCATACCAGTCCTTGTTGAGAAAGTACAGCAGCGGGATATTCAGCACCACCAGCGCCGCCATGGAGATGAATTCCTTGCGGGGCGCGAACACGAGATTCTCCAGCTCCCCATTGATGATGCGCATATCCGAGAGCTTTGCCACAATGGGATTGAGGGTGCTTTTCATGCTGTGGTCATACTGGCAGGCGGAGAGTGCCTCACACCACTCCCGCCACACCTCATTGTCAATGGCAGACTTCAGCTCCGCCAACGCCGCATTCATATCCGGGTCGATGTGCTTGATGCGGGTGAGGAAGCTGCGGAACACGCCATGCACGGGTGGGTTCAGGTAGTTGATGTTCTCCTCCACGGCGGTCTGCAGATCCTCACTGCGGAGGTAGGCCGTGGTGATGATGGAGAGCGCCGTTTCCAGCTCGGCGGTAACAGCTTTCCTGTAGTGTCCGGCCGTGAGCTTAATGTACCAAAACGGCAGGAACATCATGCCGGCCGCCAGCACCGGCACCAGCAAGAGGTTATTCATGATGATGGCGATGCCCGCACCCACGGCAAAGAGCAGCAGGGATGCCGCGCACAGCATGGGAAAGCGTTCCTCCTTGCCGGTGGCTTGCAGGATCGTCTGCGCTTCCGATATCTCACGGCGGAAGAGGCCGGGCTTTTTGCGATGGGTTGTCTCGTTGATCTCATCCCGGATGCTCTTGGGACCGACGGTCAACCGGCGGAACACGCCCAGCGTAAAGTCCATGGGCGAGATGCGGAAGATAAGGAATGCGCCGGTGATCATGCCGACGCACGCAGTCAGCAGCAGGGCTGTCAAGTGGCGTTCACCTCCTTCTTGGGTTTCAAAAGAGCCTGCAGCTCCTCGTTGGGCATACCGTTTTCCAGCAGGCGTTTGCGCAGACTCACGGAGATCTCGTTCACCTGCGTGTGATGTCCTTCGATGACGAATTTGCCGTCCTCCATGTGGTTTTCCGTGATGACATAGCGGAACAGCGTGTTGCAGCGGCGATCCCCATTGGGCAGGATCTCGCACTCCATGATCTCCATCATACGGCGCTGCTTGTTCTCCAGCTGCTTGCAGAAGACCACGATGGGGTATGCCTCCGTCACATAGCTGAGAAGCGTTTCGTCCGACATATCCACGGCTCGCTTACACAGGGACACCATGCGGCGGTAGGTCGCCTCGCAGGAGTTGGAGTGGATGGTGGTCAGCACCGCCACGCCCACGCGGGCGGCCTCCTGCGCGGCATTGGCCTCGGCGCCGCGCATCTCACCCACCACCAGGATGTCCGGGTTGAAGCGCAGGCAGATATCCACCAGCGCGATCTGATCGATCCGCTGACGCTCATTTTCACTGTCGCGGGTCAGGGTGTGGACCACCGAGTTGACCACCTTACCGTTTTCCTCCTTCACCAGCTCCAGCTCACGGGAGCCGTTCTCGATGGTGAAGATGCGTTTGCTGTCTGGAATCGTGGTCAGCAGCCAGCCTGCCGCCGTGGTCTTGCCGGAGGAGGTGGCTCCCGCCA
>OGZA01000604.1_pt1 | contig 26764 bp, 21 predicted proteins | sample 1576591 | NCBI WGS metagenome assembly OGZA01 (sample SAMEA3541565, study PRJEB24748) | human gut metagenome | biome: human gut; feature: human-associated habitat; material: faeces | place: China | collected 2012
CCCGTGGAAATTGCCGCCGGAGATGGCCTCGTCCTCCTCCGGGAAGATCAGGGGGTTGTCGGTGACGGCGTTGATCTCCCGGCTTATCACGCCCCACACATAGCCGATGGCGTCCCGGCTGGCCCCGTGGATCTGGGGCGTGCAGCGAATGGCGTAGGCGTCCTGTACCTTGTCCGGATTCAGGTCGGAGGACAGCCCGCTGCCCTCCAGCAGCCGCCGCAGGTTCTCCGCCGTGGTGATCTGCCCCGGCTGGCCCCGCAGGGCGTGCACCTTGGGATCGAAGGCCTTCCGGATGCCGTGCAGGGCCTGGCAGGTCATGGCGGCGGCGATGTCCGCCGTTTTGGCCAGGTCCCGGGCGTCATACACCGCCTGGCAGGCGATGGCCGTCATGATCTGGGTGCCGTTGATCAGGGCCAGGCCCTCCTTGGCGGCCAGCTGGATGGTGTCGATGCCGGCGGCGGCCATGGCCTCCCGGCCTGGCATCACCCGGCCCTGATACTCCGCCTCGCCCTCGCCCAGCATCACCAGCACCATGTGGGACAGGGGCGCCAGGTCGCCGCTGGCTCCCAGGGATCCCTTCTCCGGGATGATCGGATGGACCCCCCGGTTCAGCATCTGCAAAAGCGTCTCCATGGTGGACAGGCGGATGCCGGAATTGCCCCGGGCCAGGGCGTTCAGCCGCAGCAGCATAGCCGCCCGCACCACTCGGGTGTCCAGAGGCTCCCCCATGCCGCAGGCGTGGGAGATGATCAGATTTCTTTGCAGCTGGGCCGTCTCCTCCTCCGGCACAAACACCGTGGAGAACTTGCCGAACCCGGTGGTCAGGCCGTATACCACGGCCTTGTCCGCCAGCTTCCGGTCCACATAGGCCCGGGCGGCCCGAATCTTCTCCGCCGCCTCCGGCGCGATGGCCACCGTCTCCCCCTGCCGGGAGACGGCGATGACCTGTTCAATGGTCAGGTCGTGTCCGTTGATATAGATCATGTTCCGTTCCTCCTACTCCTCATGCACGATCTGTCCCTTCTTCATCACCGTGCCCACCAGGTTGCTGCCGAACCGATAGCACACATAGTCCAGGTCCGGCGCGTTCCACAGCAGCAGATCCGCCTGCTTCCCCGGCTCCACGGAGCCGATGGTCCCGGCCCGGCCGATGGCGGCGGCGGCGTTCAGCGTCACCGCCGTCAGCACCTCCTCCGGCGTCATCCGGTATTTCAGGCACGCGATGTTCATGGCCAGCTGCAGACTGCTGCCGGGGCAGGACCCGGGATTGAAGTCCGTGGCCACCGCCACCGGGACTCCCGCGTCCACCATGTCCCGAACCGGGGCATAGTCCGCCCCCAGATAGAAGCTGGTAGCCGGCAGACAGCAGGCCACGGTGCCCCCCCGGGCCAGACTCCGGATTCCCTCCGGCGGGCACACGATCAGGTGCTCGGCGCTGATGGCCCCGATGTCCCCCGCCAGCTGGGAGCCGCCGATGGCGGCGATCTCGTCGGCGTGGACCTTGGGCCGCAGCCCGTGGGCCAGTCCCGCCTCCAGAATGGTCCGGGACTCCTCCGCCGTAAACACACCCGTCTCGCAGAACACATCGCAGAACTCCGCCAGGCCCTCTCGGGCCGCATAGGGGATCATCTCCCGGCACAGCAGGCGGATATAGTCCTCCCGCCGCTCCCGGTACTCCTCCGGCAGGGCGTGGGCCCCCATAAACGTGGCCGCCAGCTCCACCGGCTGCGTCTCGTTCAGCCGCCGGATCACCCGCAGCTGCTTGTATTCCTGCTCCGGCTCCAGGCCGTAGCCGCTTTTTGCCTCGCAGGTGGTCACGCCCATCCGCAGCATTTCCGCCAGGACCGCTTCCGCCTTGTGCGCCAGCTGCTCCTCCGACGCCGCCCGGGTGGCCCGGACGGTGGACAGAATGCCGCCTCCCTGGGCCAGAATGTCCAGATACGGCACGCCCCGGAGCTTCTGCCCCAGCTCATTCTGCCGCCAGCCGCCGAAGATCAGGTGGGTATGGGCGTCCACCAATCCCGGGGTCATCAGCCGCCCTCCGGCGTCCAGAAGGTTGTCTCCGTCCTCCGGGGCAGGCTGTCCCTGTCCCACGGCGGCGATTTTTCCGCCCTCCACGGCCACCCAGGCGTCCCGCAGCAGGGTGATCTCCCCCTGCTGCCGTCCCCACCGGGCGGAATCCCCCCGGGGGGTGGCCAGCAGGCCGATGTTTGTGATATAGGTGGTCATAGCCCCTCCTTACCGGGCCCCGTGCAGCACGGCGGCGATGATGTCGTCATCCTCCGGCGCAGTATAGGGCAGGGTGATATGGTCCTGCCCGGCGTACAGCCGGTTATACTCCATGGCCGTGGTCACGGCGTTGTCGTTCCGGGCCCAGCTGCGCCGGGCCACACCCACCATGGTGTCCCAGGGCATGCTCATGCGCAGGATGGTGTCCACCCGCTCCGAGCCGTCCAGCACCATGCCGAAGCCGCCGTTGATGGCCTTCCCCACGCCCACGCCGCCGCCGTTGTGCAGGGCGATCAGGCTCATGCCCCGGGCGGCGTTTCCGGCGTAGCACTGGGTGGCCATGTCCGCCATGATATTGGAGCCGTCCTTGATGTTGGAGGTCTCCCGGAAGGGGGAATCCGTTCCCCCGGTGTCGTGGTGGTCCCGTCCCAGCATCACGGGGCCGATCTCGCCGTTGCGCACCATCTCGTTGAACTTCAGCGCGATGTTCATGCGCCCCATGGCGTCCTGATACAGGATGCGGCACTGGGTGCCCACCACCATGCGGTTGCGCTTGGCGTCCCGCACCCACACATAGTTGTCATAGTCCTGATACCGCCGGTTGTGGGCCAGGATATACTCCGCCGCCGCGGCGTCGGTCTTGTCCAGATCCTCGCTGCGGCCGGACAGGCAGCACCACCGGAAGGGCCCGTAGCCGAAATCGAACAGGCACGGCCCCAGAATGTCCTCCACATAGGAGGGGAATACGAACCCGTCCAGGTCGTTTTCGCCGTTGCGGCACACGTCCCGCACCCCCGCGTCAAACACGGCCTTCAGGAAGCTGTTGCCATAGTCGAAGAAATACGTCCCCCGGTCATGGAACCGGCAGATCATCTCATAGTGCCGCCGCAGGGATTTGTCCACCAGCTTCCGGAACTTCTCCGGGTCATGGTCCAGCATCTCCGTCCGCTGGGCGAAGGTCAGCCCCTGGGGGCAGTACCCGCCGTCATAGGGGACGTGGCAGGAGGTCTGGTCGCTGAGCAGGTCCACGTGCACATCGTTTTTGTACAGGTATTCCAGCAGGTCCACCACGTTGCCGTGATAGGCGATGGCGCAGGGGGTCCGGTCCGCCAGGTGCCGCCGGGCCATGGCCAACGCCTCCTCCAGGCTGTCGGTGCGCTGGCTGACCCACCCTTGGGTATACCGGGTCTCAATGCGGGAGTCGTCCACCTCTGCGATGATGGACACGGCCCCGGCGATCTCCGCCGCCTTGCCCTGGGCGCCGCTCATGCCGCCCAGACCCGCCGACACAAACAGCCGCCCCGCCAGGTTCCCGTCGGCGGGGATCCCCAGCTTCAGCCGCCCGGCGTTGAGCAGGGTGTTGAAGGTCCCGTGGACGATGCCCTGGGGGCCGATATACATCCAGCCGCCGGCCGTCATCTGTCCATAGTTTGCCACCCCCAGGGCGGCGGCGCGGTTGAAGTTCTTCTGGTCGTCAAAGGCGCCCACCATCAGGCCGTTGGTGATAATGCACCGGGGGGCCAGCTTGTGGCTGTGGAACAGTCCCAGCGGGTGGCCGGACATAACCACCAGGGTCTGCTCGTCCGTCATGACCTCCAGATATTTCTTGATGAGCCGGTACTGCATCCAGTTCTGGCACACCTGCCCCGTCTCGCCGTAGGTCACCAGCTCATAGGGGTACAGGGCCACGTCAAAGTCCAGGTTGTTGTCGATCATCACCTGGAAGGCCTTGGCCTCTATGCAGTTGCCCCGATACTGGTCGATGGGCTTGCCGTGCAGCTCCCCCTCCGGCCGGAAGCGATAGCCGTAGATCCGGCCATGCTCCTCCAGCTCCCGGGCAAACTCCCTTGCCATTTGCAAATGATGGTCCGGGTGGATGTACCGCAGGGCGTTGCGGATGGCCAGGGCCTTGTCCGCCTCGGACAGATGCGCCTCCCGCCTGGGGGCCCGGCGGATCCCCTCCCGGAAGGCGGGGACCTTCGGCAGTTCATAGTCCAGCTTCACCGTCATCGCGTTGTCCACATCATAAAATGCCATATGCTGCCTCCTGTCTTGTATTACGATTATTCCAATTCAATATTATATTCGATTGCTGCAAATCTGTCAATTCATCGAAAAAAAGAATGGTTTTGCCCATTCCATTTGTGCTTTTTTATAATATTCCCCCAAAAGTTTTCTCCGGCTCACCATCCCGGCCAAATCCGGAACCCCCGGCCCCCGCCGCTTTACTGCACTGCCGGGATGACCCCGCACTTTCGCGGATAAAATTTTTTCGTAATCATTTGTTACCGTCTTGTAATCGAATCGTTCTTGCATTTCCCCCGACGGTTTTCTACAATATAAAACAGAATTGATTTAGGGGGACCTTCTCATGAAAAAGAAAACCATTGCCGCCCTGGCCGCAGGGGGAGCCCTGCTGCTGGCCGCCGTTGTCATCGGCGTGCTGAGCCTGGTCCGGGGCTATTTTATTCTGCTGCCGCCCACCCATATGCAGCTCAACGGCCAGACGGAGGAGCACATCGCCGCCTTCGCCGCCTACACGGACCCCGGGGCCCGGCTGCTGCGGGGCGGCGATCCCACCGACGCCGCCGTCACCGTGGAGGGCAAGGTGGACACCGACGTCCCCGGGGACTATACCCTGACCTATCAGGCGGACTTCCGGGGCCGCAGCTACACCGCAAAGCGCCTGGTCCATGTGGAGGACCGGGAGGCCCCGGAGCTGACCCTCACCGGCCAGGCGGAGGTCACCGTCTCCCGCTATGACCTGTTCCAGGACCCGGGAGCCACCGCCCGGGACCGCTGTGACGGCGACCTGACCGCCTCCATCCAGGTAACGGACAAAGCCTCCGGCGACGTCCACACCCTGACCTACACCGTTACCGACAAGGCCGGAAACGCCGCCACCGCCACCCGCCGGGTGACGGTCCGGGACATCGTGGCCCCGGTGATCACCCTGTCCGGCCAGCGGGAGCTGTTCGTTCCCCTGGGCGGTGCCTATCAGGAGCCGGGCTTCACCGCCCAGGACGACGCCGACGGCGATCTGACCGCCTCCGTCACCCGGGCCGGTACGGTGAACACCGCCTCCCCCGGGGTCTATACCCTGACCTATACCGTCACCGACAAGGCCGGCAACACCGCCACCGCCACCCGGCAGGTGTCGGTGTATGAGAACTCCTCCGGCGGAAGCCCCGTGTACCTGACCTTCGACGACGGCCCCAGCGACCGGGTGACCCCCCGGGTGCTGGACACCCTGAAGGCGTATAACGTCCACGCCACCTTCTTCATCGTCAACTACGGGGAGTCCGGCAAGGCCCTGATCCGCCGGATGATCGACGAGGGCCACACCGTGGCCATCCACGGCTACTCCCACGATTACGCCGCCATTTATAAGAGCGACGAGGCCTTCATGCAGAACATCTACCGTCTGCGGGACCGGCTCCGTTCGGATTTCGGGTATGAAGCCGCCATCATCCGCTTCCCCGGCGGCAGCTCCAACACCGTCAGCCGCCAGTACAGCGTGGGCATCATGAGCCGTCTGGCCCAGCGGGTCCAGGCGGAGGGCTTCACCTATTTCGACTGGAACGTGTCCAGCGGCGATGCCGCCGGTACCCCCGCCTCCTCCGGCCAGATCTATAACAACGTCACCTCCGCCCTGCGCCATGGCCGCAGCAACGTGGTGCTGATGCACGACGCCGGGGCCAAGGGCACCACCGCCGACGCCCTGCCGGATATCATCCGCTATTGCCTGGCCAATGGCTACAGCATCCAGCCCATCACCCCCGCCACCAAGCCCGTCCACCACGGCATCACCAACTGAATACGCCAGGAGCCCGGCTGTCGATTGATGCACAGCCGGGCTCCCGGACATTCTTCGGCAAAGCTCCCAAAAACAGCGCTTTCAGTCTGTTAAATCCTCCAAATATGCAATTCCCGCGTAAAGGTGCGTTGCAGAATGGATGGCGCGGTGTTTACGCTGGCAGAGGAGTGTCATCTGCTCCATCCAAGAACGGAGGCTTCACCATGAGAAACAGAATCAGGCTTTTTGGGGGAAAGGAAACCGAAATCTTCCACCTGGACAACCAGGTGGGGGCCATCGCCTTCATTCCCGTTCTCAACGTGATCTATTACCTTTTGACCCTGGTCACAGCCAGAGGGCGCAGATTCGCCCTCTTTCTGGAGACCGTCCTTCTGCTGGCCATCGGCAGTCTGCTGATCCGCTTATCAACCGGGTGGCTCCTCAGTGTGCCGTTTGCCCACGTTCTGACGTGCATCGGCATCGGCATCCAGCAGCAGCTGCTGGACGCCTCCCCCGACTCCCGGAAGAAGCTGGGATATGTCATTCTGTTTTCCGCGGTATTTGTGCTGGCCATGCTGGCGATCGCATTTGCAGGCCGGAATGCGCAGAATAAAATGCAGCCGGTCTGCCAGGAGGCCCTGGAGGCTCTGACCCAGCGGGACGCGGAACGCTGGCAGTCCTGCCTCCACCCCACCAAGGCAGCGGATGAGCTGCGGGACATGGACGCCTTTTTGTCCGAGCTGAGTATCCCCCTGCACGGCGATTGGCAGCTGGAGCGTATGACGGGCCACGAGACGGAGATATCGGACAAGGACCGCTACACCACCGCCGAGTTTCGCGCATCGACGGATGGCCGGACCTACCGGATCACGATCACCCACCTGCGCAGCTATGAAGGGTCCGGCATCGTGGACTTCACAATTCGCCCGGACTGAAATTCCGTTGAAAAATGAATCCGCGCAGTGCACCAGCACATGAAGCCGGAAGATCACTGCAAAAAGCAGCGGCGACACTTTCGTGTCGCCGCTGCGCTGTTCTTTTTATCGCTGAATATCCAGGTCCGCCGTCACCTGGTAATAGTCGCAGGCGTGGGCGGTATAGCCGGTGACATAGCTGCGGGAGATCATGTTCATCTCCAGGAAGGAGCAGAACACATAGGCGTTGTCGTCCAGAATGGCCTGCTGCAGCCGGACGGCCAGCTCACTCCGGCGGGCGGTATCGAACTCTCCGGCCAGCTGGCTGACCATTCCGGTCACCTCCGCATTGTCATACCCGCCGAAGTTATAGCTCATATCCGGCACACAGCAGGAGGTGAAGAAATACTGGGGGTCCCCGGAGGGGGCAGTGACCATGGCGGAGGCGTACACGTCCCAGCTGTTCATGTCTGCCAGGAACTCCCGGCGGTTGGCCGTGCAGTTGATGTCCACCTCCATGCCGATGTCCTTCAGGGTGGCCTGGGCGGACTCCGCCAGCAGGGGAAGCTCCTGGCGGCTGGGATAGGTCAGCCAGCGGACGGTCAGCTTCACGCCGTCCTTCTCCCGGATGCCGTCGCCGTCGGTGTCCCGCCATCCGGCGGCCTCCAGCACCTGCCGTGCGCCCTCCGGGTCATAGCCCTCGGTGGTCACGTTTTCGCCGCCGAAGCCGGAAAAGCCGTCCGGGAAAGCGCCGGTACCCACGACCCCGTGGCCGTCCAGCAGAGCCGTCACGAAGCCCTGCTTGTCAATGCCCATGGCGATGGCCTTGCGGACGGCGGGATCCTGCATCACGAGGCTGGTCATGTTCATGGAGGCAAAGAAAGCCCGGGAGGTCTGGATGGCCGAGAACTGATAGTCGTCGTTTTCAAAGTTGGGATACGCCTCATAGGCCATGCCGTAGGCCGCGTCGATGTTCCCGGCCTGCAGGGCCGCCGACAGGGTGTCGCCGTCGGAGATGGTGCGGATGGTCAGCTTGTCCAGTTTGGGACTGCCGTTCCAGTAATTGGTATTTTTCGTTAGGGTCAGGTGGTCGTCCGTGACCAGCTCCTGCACCACATAGGGGCCGGTACCGGCCACGATGCCCTTCTCAAAGTCGCTGGCGTCCACGTCGATGATGCAGCCGTAGGGGTCCCCCAGATAGTTCATCAGGGCAGGATTGGGCTGGCTGGTGACGATGGTCAGGGTCTGGCCCTCCGCCTGCATATCGGCGATCTTCGTATCGCCGGGGGCCCGGTCGTGGTTTTCCAGCAGGTGCTCCAGGCACTGCTTCACCGCCGCCGCGTCCATTTTCCGGCCACTGGAGAAGGTGACGTTGTCCTGGAGGACGATGGTCCAGGTCCGGTCGCCGTCGTTGCTCCAGGACCTGGCCAGCCACGGCTCCAGCTCCATGGAGTCCGTATACCGCACCAGGGTCTCGCCGATGCCGTAGCGGATGCAGGCCCAGCCGTTATAGGTCCGGTGGGGGTCCACGGTCTCCTCCCAGTTTTCGGAGTTGAAGGTGGTGTCGCCGATGACCATGGTTTTCTCCCCGGTCTCCGGCGCGGTATTCCCGCAGCCGGCCAGAAGCGTCAGCACCAGGCTCAGGGCCATCAGCAGCAGAAGCGCTCTTTTTCCTTTCATCTCTCTTGTTTCCTTTCTATTTTTCTATATCACAGCACGCTGTCGATCAGGTGCCGGGTATACGCGTGCTGCGGGCGGCAGATCACCTCATCCGGCGTCCCCTGCTCCACGATTTCGCCCCGGTGCATCACCAGCACCCGGTGGCAGAACTGCTGCACCAGGGAGATGTCGTGGCAGATAAACAGGATGGCCAGGTCTCCCTCCAGGCCGCGCAGCAGGTCCAGGATCTCCTTCTGAACGGTGACGTCCAGGGCCGAGGTGGCCTCATCGCAGATCAGCACCTTCGGCCCCATGGCCAGGGCCCGGGCGATGGCCGCCCGCTGGCACTGCCCGCCGCTGACCTCATGGGGATAGCGCCGGGCAAGCTCCCCCGGCAGGCCGCAGCGCTCCATAAGGCGCACCGCCTCCTGCCGGGCCTCCCGGCGGGACAGGCCGCGCAGGCTCTCTCCCACCCCGTCCCCCAGGGTGCGGCGGGGGTCGAAGGACTCCGCCGGGGTCTGGAACACCATCTGTATCTTCCGGTACACCCGGCGCAGGTCCCGGCCGGTGACGGAGGTGATGTCCTCCCCGTCCAGGAGGATACGCCCTCCGTCGGCGTCCAGCAGCCGGGTGACGAGGTTGGCCACGGTGGTTTTCCCGCTGCCGCTTTCGCCGATGATCCCCAGGCGCTCCCCGGGCCGCAGGTCGAAGCTGACGCCGTTTACGGCCGTCAGCTTCCCCTGCCCCGGGCGGGAAAAGGTTTTGGTCAGCTCCCGAACAGACAGGATCGCTTCCATTTCACGCCCTCCTCAGCTTCGGCACGGCCTCCAGCAGCCGCCGGGTATAGTCCGCCCGGGGCTGCCGCAGCACCTGCCGGGTCTCTCCGGCCTCCACGATCTCACCGCGGTGCATTACCAGCACCCGGTCCGCCATGGCGGCCACCAGCCCCAGATTGTGAGACACCAGCACCATGGCCGTTCCGAAGCTCTCCCGCACCAGCAGCAGCTCCTCCAGGACCTGCTTCTGGGCGGACACGTCCAGGGCGGCGGTAGGCTCATCCGCCAGCAGCACCCGGGGCCGCAGCAGCATAGCCGCCGCAATGCCCACCCGCTGCTGCATCCCGCCGGACAGCTCAAAGGGATAGCTATTCAGGATACGGGGGCCGTCCTCCAGGCCCAGCCGGTCCAGCAGCGCCCCGGCCTGCTGCCGGAAGGCCCTCTTATCCATCGGGCCGTGGGCCCGCATCATTTCGTATAGCTGATCTCCCACCCTGCGGACCGGGCAGAAGGAGCTGCCCGCGCTCTGGAAGATCATGCCCAGCTCCGGGCCGTTCAGCCGCCGCCGGGTCCTGGCGGACAGGTCCGGAAGATTTTCCCCCCGATAGAGGATCTTTCCCCCGGTCACCAGGCCCCCGGGGCCCAGCAGGCCCATGGCGGCCCGGAGCAGGGTGGATTTGCCGCAGCCGCTCTCCCCTACCACGCCCAGGATTTCCCCGGCGTGGAGGGTAAAGCTCACGCCGCGCACCGCCCGGACGCCGCCGTAGCACACATCCGTCTGCCGGTATTCCAGAAGCGCCTCCATGGCCTCACCTCCCGCGGTTTTTGGGGTCCGCGTAGTCCCGGACGGCGTCCCCCAGCAGATTGAAGATCATCACCGACACGAAAATGGCGATTCCCGGGGAAAAGGTGATCCACGGCGAGGTGGTCATCAGGCTGCGGGCATCGCTCATCATGCTGCCCCACTCGGCGATAGGCGGCTTGGCCCCCAGGCCCAGAAAGCTCAGGGCCGCCAGCTCCATCATCATGGTGCCGATATCCAGCACGGCCGTCACCAGAATGGGGCCCAGGATATTGGGCAGCATATGCCGCAGCAGAAGCCCCGCCGTGCCGCTGCCGGAGAGCCGCGCCGCCTGCATCCAGGGAGCCTCCCTTCGGGCCAGGGTCTGGCTGCGGGCCAGCCGGGCATATTTGGGCCAGGACACGGCGGCCAGCGCCAGAATGGCGTTGTGCAGCCCGCCCCCCAGGGCCCCGGCCACCGCCAGGGCGAACACCAGCCCGGGAAAGGCCAGGAATATATCGGATACACGCATGAGCACCGCGTCCGCCCATCCGCCGAAAAAGCCGCCGCAAAGGCCCACGGCGGTGCCGAGCACGGTGACTGCCGCCACCAGCAGCAGCGTGGAGAAAATGCTGGTGCGGCTCCCCACGATGACCCGGGACAGCATATCCCGGCCATAGCGGTCCGTCCCCAGCAGATGCTCCGCCGAGGGCGGGGCCTTGGCCTGGCTCAGGTCCTGCAAATAGGGGTCATAGGGGGTCAGATACGCGGAAAACGCCGAAAACAGAATCAGCAGCAGGGCCAGGGTCCCGAAAATCACCAGCCGGGTCCTGACGCCGCGCCGGATGGATGGCTGTCTCATTCCCGGCTCACCCCCAGTCGGATCCGCGGGTCCAGCGCATGGTATAAAAGGTCCGTGACCAGGTTCACCGCCACATAGATCACGGCCATCCACACCACATAGGCCTGGATCATGGGATAATCCCGCATAGTGATGGCGTCCACCGCCAGCTTGCCCACGCCGTCCCACTGGAAAATGCTCTCGATGATGGCCGTGCCCCCCAGCAGACTCCCTACGGACAGGGCCAGCAGGGTGAGGATGGTCAGCATGGCGCACCGGAGCACGCTTCCGCCCAGGATGACCCCCTCCCGGACGCCCCGGGCCCGGGCGCCGGTGACATAGTCCCGGTTCAGCTCCTCCAGCACGGCGGCCCGGACCTGGCGCATATACTTGGCGGACATGGCGATGGCCAGCGTCAGGGTGGGCAGAACGGTGCTGCGCAGGGAGGTCCCCTCCGACAGCACCGGCAGCAGCCTCCACCGGATGGAAAACACCTGCATCAGCAGCAGAGCCACGAAGAAATTGGGCAGGGCGTTGCCGATGAAGCTGCAAAACCGCAGGAAATAGTCCGTGAACCGGTCACGGCGCACGGCGGCCAGGATGCCCAGCGGCACCGACAGCAGCACCGTGGCCGCCACGGACAGGGCCGTCAGCAGCAGGGTGGCCGGCAGCTTGGACACGAAGGTGGCGAACACGTCCCGGCCGGACACATAGCTTGTGCCCATGTCGCCGGTCAGCAGCCCCCCCAGCCAGGAGAAATACTGGCTCAGAAACGGCCGGTCCAGTCCCAGCTCCGCCCGCTTGGCGTCGATGATCTCCTGGGACACCGCCCCCTTGTCGCCGTACAGCTCGGTGATGGCGTCACTTCCGGCCAGGCGCATCATGGCGAAGGACAGAAACGTGACGCCCAGCAGCACCGGGATCAGCTGCAGCAGCCGCTTGAGAATGTATCGTCTCATGCCGCCACCTTACTGCGGCAGGGGACACTTCCGGGCCTCCACCAGGAACATGGGGGTGGAGGCGTTGTTGATCCGCTCCTCCCTGGTCCAGACCTGCCGCCAGATCTCGGTGTCCGCCGCCTGCAGCCCCAGGCCCCGCAGGACCCCCAGGTCCCAGCCCGGCCGCATACGGGCCGACAGCGGCGCCTGCCGGGCGATGGCCTCCATGGCGGACACATCCGTTCCCGCCGTCTCGTCCCGGACGTCGGAGGCCCACAGGTTCTCCCGGTCCCGGGCATGGGCCTGCTCCGCCCCCCGGTCCCACAGATAGCGGTACCAGTTGGCGTCGAAGTTCAGCAGCACCCCGCCGGGCTTCAGCACCCGGGACCACTGGCCATAGGCCCGCTCCGGGTCCCGGAGGTTCCAGGTCACGTTCCGGGTGACCACCACGTCGAAGGAGTCCGCCGGAAAGGTCAGCTCCTCGGCGTTCATCTGCCGGAACCGGATGCACCCGGCCAGAGCCCCGGCGTTGCGCCGGGCCTCCTCCAGCATGGAGGCCGTGTAGTCCACCGCCGTCACCTGATAGCCCAGCTCCGCCAGAATGATGGCAAAAAAGCCCGGCCCGGTGCCCACGTCCAGCACCCGGATCTCATCCGGGCGCTTCCCGGGGTGGTTTCCGGCGATTTTCCCGGCGATCACGTCCCGCCACACGGCCTTCTGATCGGTGGCCAGTTCCTCCCGGTTGACGGCGGAGTAGCCGGAGGCCCGATGGGTCCAGTAGTGGATATTTTCTTCCTCATAGGTGGCAAATGTACGCATAATGTGCTCCTCTCTTTCCGTCAGGGCTTCCGGCCTGCAATGCCGAACATGGGCGCGTGCTCCAGGTCCAGGGGCCCCAGGATCCGCCGCCCCACCCGGGGGTCCACCCGGCAGTCCGCAAAGCCGATGCCCTCCAGCACCTCCCGGTCCCAGGCCGGGCGGGCCCGGCCCACGTCCATGGTCAGGGTGATCTCGTCGTTTTCCCGCTGCAGCCGGTCGGTCATGCCCACATGGCCATAGGGGCTGTCCGCCGGCACGCGGCGGTTCTGGGTGCTGCGGCTGCGGACGTTGGCGGCGTAGTCCGCGTCAAAGTTCAGCAGCACCCCGCCGGGCTTCAGCACCCGGAACCACTGGCCATAGGCCCGCTCCGGGTCCGGCAGCGTCCAGGTGAGGTTCCGGCTGATAACGGCGTCGAAGCATCCGTCCTCATAGTCCAGGGCCTGGGCGTCCATCTCCCGAAACACGATGTCAAGCCCCCGCCGGGCTGCCAGGGCCCGGGCCTCCTCCAGCATGGCGGGGGTCAGGTCCACCCCCTCCACCCGGTGTCCGGCCTGGGCCAGCAGCACCGCGAAAAAGCCCGTCCCCGTTCCGACATCCAGAACCTTTAATTTTCCGTTTTCCGGTAAGTGCTTTTCCAATTCCCGGAACCACTTCCGGCCCATCTCGTCCTCCAATTCGTTTCTCCGGACGGTTCCAAAGTCGTGGGACCGCTGGGTCCAGTAGCGCTGCACTCTCTTTTCCAATTCCGAAATCATGGCCATGCTTCCTTTTCTGGTTTCCGTTTGTGGCTACAGTGCGCCGCATTTTTCTATATTGTAGCGGATTCCGTCCCGCCGCGGAAGCCTCCCCGGGGGATAAAATTTCAGGAATTTGGAGCAGCGGGATTGTTCCGCAGCGCCCTGAAATCGAAAAAAATGCTGCGGCCAAAAGCCGCAGCATTTTTTCGATTTCATCACTCCGCCCGCTGAAGGGAGGACGAGAGCACCTCGTCTATCACCGGAATAGACGGCGCCGCGCCGGGACGGGACACGGCAATGGCCGCCGCCCGGGAAGCCAGGTCCAGGCATTCCCCCTCCGGCCGGCCCTGGGCCATGCAGGCCACAAAGTAGCCGGTGAAGGTGTCCCCGGCAGCGGTGGTGTCCACCGTCCTCGTGCGATAGATCCCCTGCCGGAGCCGCCGCAGGCCGTCGTCATACACGCAGCCCCGGCTGCCCAGGGTCAGCAGCAGACGGCACCGGGGCCATCTCCGCCGCAGGGTATCCAGAATCTCCGTCTCATCGGAGCCGCCCGCCAGAGCCGCGCCCTCGATCTCGTTGAAGATCAGCAGCCACGCCTGGTCCAGAGGAAGGTCCCCGATGTGTTCGTCAATGGGCGAGGGGTTGAACACGATGCGCATCCCCCGCCGGGCCGCCTGCTCCATGATATAGGGCAGGCCGTTGATCTCGCTTTGCAGGATGAGATAGTCCCCGGCCTGAAAGTGCTCCAGCGCCCGGTCTGTCTCCTCATGGGTGATCTCCTGATTGCTGCCGCCAAAAAGCAGAATACAGTTCTGCCCGGCGGGATCCACCTGAATGACGGCATGGCCGCTGGGACCATCGCCGACGGACACGAAGGCGGTGTCCACGCCGCTGTCCCGCAAGGCATCCGTCAGAACGGCTCCGTCACGGCCGACCCTTCCGGCATGACTGACCGCGCCTCCGGCGCGGGCGGCGGCGATGGACTGATTGAGCCCCTTTCCGCCGCAGTGGACGGTGCGGCTGGCAGAGCTCAGGGTCTCCCCTGCCTGCACAAAATGGGGCACCTGATAGACAAGGTCCAGATTCAGCGAGCCATAGCTGAGAATGCGTGCCATACGCTCCTCCTTATGCCTGCTTCTTCCGGCCGCTGAGCAGCTTGCGCAGCAGGGGCCAGCACAGGGACACCAGAGCCAGCACCAGGAAGAAAATGCAGATGGGACGGGTGAAGAAGATGGACGCGCTTCCCTGGCTCAGCAGCAGGGACCGGCGCAGGTTGCTCTCCGCCAGGGGCCCCAGGATCAGCGCCAGCACAATGGGCGCAATGGGAATCTCCAGCTTCAGGAAGAAGTAGCCCACCACGGCGATCAGCAGCATGGCGCCCACGTCGAACATATTGTTCCGCAGGGCATAGGAGCCCAGGATGCACAGCACAAAGATGATGGGGGTCAGGATATAGGGCTTGATCTGGATGACCTTGATAAACAGGCGCACACCCAGCAGGCCCAGCAGGCCCGCGATGATGCCCTTGAGCATGTTTTTGCCGGAAATGCTGGCAATGATGGTAAGGCCGAACACGGCCAGGCAGAAATACTCCGGCGGGCCGAACTTCAGCGCCAGCTTGGCCAGCTGGGGCGCCACGCAGATCAGCACCAGCGCGCTGATGGTGCCGCCGATCCAGGAGGCAAAGGTGGACAGACCGATGGCCCGGCCGCCCTCGCCCCGGGCGGTGAACTGCCGGCCCTCGATCATGGTGGCGGCCGAGGCCGGCGTGCCGGGTGTGCCGATCAGGATGGCGGTGATGGAGCCGCCGTAAATTGCGCCGAAGGAGATGGCCAGCAGCATGGAAATACCGGCCGCAGGGTCCATGCCATAGGTAAAGGGCAGCAGCAGCGTCACGCCCATCACCGAGGTCAGGCCCGGCATTGCGCCGATCATGATGCCGCCCATAGTACTGGCGATCATCATCAGAAGATACTGAGGAGACAGCAGCTCACCCAGCGCTGTAATTACTCCCATATAAACCTCCGTTCTAACTCATATCAGCCCAACAGGCCGGAAAGGATTCCGTTGGGCAGAGGGACCTTCAGGAACATACCGAAGATGGCATACAGCACCACAGGCGCCAGGATCGACACGGCCAGCATCAGCGGCCACGCCTTTTTGAACGGCTCGTTGAGCAGCAGGGCCATCATCACAAACACGACCCAGATGCTGTCCAGCACGAAGCCAAGAATTTTCAGCAGAACAAAATAGACCACGGCGGCGGCAATGCCGATCAGCAGCTTCTTGCTGAACAGCTCCGCTTTTTCACTGCCGCCCTTGCGGAGCTCCTGGATAATCAGAAGGACGCCGCACACCGCCAGGCCCACACAAACGGCCTTGGGGAAAGCGCCGGGACCGATCTCCGTCTGACCCGGCAGCATCTTGAAGGTATCGGCGCAAAAGAAGAAAAATGCGGCAACCGCTATCAGAACCACGGAGAATACAATATTCAGCTTTTTCATAAGTTCTCCTTTCGAGTGTGGGCGGTACACACCCCTGTGCGTACCGCCCACTTGAGTCGGTTAAGACGATCAGTTCGCAGAATTCAGATAAGCGTTGATGATCTTCTCAAAGTTGCCGGACATGCTGTCCAGAATATCGTTGGTCTCCTGAGCGTTCAGGGGCATGTAGGTCATGTTGGCAGCCTCGATCTTCTCGCGGCAGGCATCGCTGTTGATGACCTTCTCAAAGCCGTCGCACAGAGCCTTCTTCACGTCGTCGGGGGGATCCTTGTTGACGCACAGGCCGCGCAGAGCCACGATGGTCAGATCCACGCCGACCTCCTGGAAGGTGGGCACGTCAGGATAGGCCTCCAGGCGCTCGGTGTTGGCCACAGCCAGGACCTTCAGCTCGCCGCTGGCGATGTTGGAGGCAGCCTCGGCGGCGGAGCAGGTCACGGCGTCCACATGGCCGCCCAGAACGGCGGTGAGGGCGGAAGCAGCGCCGTCAAAGGGAACGTGGTTGAAGCTGGCGCCGGTTTCCAGCTCGATGCCGATGGCAGCCAGGTGCCAGATGTTGCCCATGCCGGAGTTGGCCAGCTGGACGGTGCCGGGCTTCTCCTTGGCCTCAGCCAGGAAGTCCTGGATGGTGTTCCAGCGGGAGTCAGCGCGGACGATGATGGCGGCAGGCTCGCCGTTGATGACGCAGATGGGATCAAAGGCGTCGCGGGTGGTCTCGGCGGGAGCCAGGCCCAGCAGAGGCAGCGTGATCAGGTCCACGGAGCAGGTGCCCAGGGTGTAGCCGTCAGCGGCGGCGTTCAGAGCCTCGGTCAGGCCCACGGTGCCGGAGCCGCCGGTCTTATTCTCCACATTGATGGTCTGGCCGAAGGTGTCCTTGCCGCACTCGGCCAGGATCCGCAGGGTCAGGTCCGTACCGCCGCCTACGCCGTAGGGGCAGACAATGGTCATGGTTTTGGTGGGGAAGGCGGTGGAATCCGTATTGTTGTCATCGCTGGGCTTGCTGCCGCAGGCCACCAGCGCAAGAACCATCACAGAGGCAAGAACCAGGGACAAAAACTTTTTCACAAAGCTGGATTTCATTGCTTAATCCTCCTAATTATGTATGTGGGGTTGATAGCTTTCCTTCCGGCTGCTGCCGGATCAGTCCATGTCGGCCAGGAGCTTTTCGACCTTCTTCTTGTTGGCCGCATCCAGCTCGCCCAGGGGCTTGCGGGGCAGACCGGCGAAGTCCAGGCCCTGAGCCTGCAGGGTGTACTTGCAGATCTCCTGCCAGTGGGGCACGCCGTCGACCTTGTCGTGGAAGAAGTAGTCGATATAGGGCTGGATGTTGTTCTGGGCCTTGATGGCGCCCTGAATATCACCGGCCTGGGCAGCGTCCAGGATGGCGCGGCACTGCTTGGGCAGAACGGCGGGGAAGCCGGACAGCCAGCCGTCAGCGCCAACCAGCAGACCCTCCAGGGCGCAGTAGTCGTGGCCATAGAACACGTTCAGCTTGTCGCCCAGGTGGAACTTCAGCTCATGGACGCGGTTGGGATCGCCGTGGGCGGCCTTGATGTCCTGGATGGTGCCGTCGTTGACCAGCTCCTCAATCTCGGGAACGGTCATCTCATAGCCGGCGAACCAGGGGTTGTTATAGATCATCATGCGGATATCCAGCGCGGCGCGGATGTCGCGGAAGTGCTGCATAACGGCCTTCTTGTGGGGATTGAGGTAGTAGGGCAGGATCACCATCACGCCGTCGGCGCCGCAGTCCTGGGCATACTTGCTCATCTTGATGGTGTTCAGGGTGTCGTACCGGCCGGTACCGCAGATCAGGGGCACCTGGCCATTCAGGAAGGACGCCACGTGGCCGATGATCTCGCGCTGCTCCTCCATGTTCATGGCGACGTTCTCGCCGGTGCTGCCGCAGATGGAGATGGACTGGGCACCGTTGTCCAGCAGCCAGGTCAGATACTTCTCCATGCCCTTCTTGTTATAGGTCTGGTCAGCGTTCCAGATGGTCATGGACGCAGGGCAGATACCATAAGGCTTCTTGGCGGTTTCTTTCACTTTCATGATGATTCTTCCTTTCCCATTTTTATCTGTTGAATTTTTATGTAACCTGCTTCGCAGGAAGGGATAACAAAAATTTTTAATTTTTAATTTTTTATAGTCTGAAAAAAGATATCCCTTTCCGATGGCTCAAGGTTATCCCATTGTGCAGTGGAGCGGATAACGGCGCGGCGGTCCGGAGCTTGTTCCGGACGCCGCCAACTCATGGTTGGGGATATCGTTTCGTTTATGCGTGCATTTTGATCAGGATTTTCTGGCAGGCGCCCTGGATATGCTCCTCAATGATGCTGTGGGCCCGGGAGAAATCCCCCGCCCGCAGGGCATCGAGCACCATCTCATGGTCGCCGGAGGCACTCTCCTGCTGCACTCGGGTGTGGCTGGCCAGCAGATAGTTGGCCACAATGAACTGGCCCTGGATCCGGTCATAGACCTCGCTGAGACATCGGTTCCCGGCCTGCTCCACCAGCACCCGGTGGAAGTCCAGGTCCGTGCGGCGGGCACTGACCACATCGTCCATTTCGTTGGAGAGGATGCACTCCCTGGCCAGACGGTCCAGCGTCTGATAGTCCACCGGCAGCGCCTTGCGCTGAATGTCCGTCAGAGCCTGATGCTCCAGCAGAAGGCGAATCTCAATGATGTCGCACACTTCCTTCTCGCTGAAGGTCGGCACGGAGAAATGTCCCTTGCTGGAAAACACCACCATGCCCTGGGTATGCATCCGCTTCAGAGCCTGCTGCACCGGCGTCCGGCTGACGCCGTAGCGCTCGGCCAGCTCGTCCAGGTTCAGGGCCTGGCCCGGTAACCAGTTTCCCCGCAGGATCTCCTCCAGAAATGCCTCGTGGATCGTCACGTCCAGGTTCTTCTTCAGTGCCATATAATTCACCATTCATCCTTGTTTTTTGTCTCTCTGCTTTGCATGCCTATCATACAGCCTTTTTCTGTAAAAAGCAATACACAAAGCTTACAATTTAATTTTTAATTTTTTATTAGAAATGTAAAAAGGGAGTCAGTGAAAGTCCTTGCAAAATCCCCGCCTCATCTACTGAGGCGGGGATTTTGGGAAAAATCTTGGGCTTACGGCAGGAGCTTGTCCCACCAATCCGACCAGGAGCCGAAGCGGGTGTCGCTGCCGTCATCGTCGTCATCGCCGGGGATGATGGGGAAGATAGAGGGCTTCTTGTTGTGCACCGGGCACAGCTCGCCCTCCTCCTTGCCGGTGAGGGTCTGGAGCAGGTACTCGTCGTCCTGGGCCTTGATGTTCTTGATGATCTCGCGGTTCCAATCCAGGGCGGCGATCTCCACCACGCTGCTTTCCGGGCAGTATTCCGTGGCCAGGTGCTTGCCGTCCTTGCAGTAGCGCACCATCTTGTGGACGTTGCAGCTCTGGGTGGGGGCGGTGTCTGCCGCCACGGTGACGGTGGTGACGCGATTGCCCCGCAGATCGTGGGTGCAGGCGTCGGTGGCCAGCAGGCCGCTGTCCTGGCAGACGGTGACCTGGACCAGGCCGGAGCAGCTGTTGAAGTCCTTGTTCTCCAGGCCGTCGTGGATGCGGCGCATGACCTCCCGCCACAGCACGGCGGAGGGGTTGCCCAGGGACTCGGAGAACCGCTCGTTGGACTTGTAGCCCGTCCAGACGGCGGCGCTGTAATACGGGGAGAAGCCCGCGAAGTAACGGTCGCGGTTTTCGTCGGTGGTACCGGTCTTGCCGGCGATGGTCATGCCGGAGAACCGGGCCTCGCCGCCGGTACCGCTGGTGATGACGCTCTTGAGGGTCTGGCGGATGATATAGGCGGTGGTGGCCTTCATGGCCACGTTGGACTCCTTGTTGTTCTCGCAGACCAGGTTCCCCTGGGAGTCCTCCACCCGATAGAAGGTCCGGGGCGGGGTGTACACGCCATCGTTGACGAAGGCGCCGTAGGCCGCCGCCATCTCCTCGGTGGTGACGCCGTATTCATAGCCGCCCAGGCCCATGTTGCCGGACTGCTGGCTGTCGGCCTGGGTCAGGGTGGTGAAGCCCAGCTTCTCCACCATGAAGGTATAGGACTGATAGGTGCCCAGCTCCTCCACCGTGCGCACGGCGCAGGTGTTCAGAGAGCGGACCAGGGCGGTATAGAAGGAGGTCAGGCCCCGGAAGCCGCTGCCGGAGTTGGAGGGCCATGCGCCGTAGCCGGGCAGGTCCCGGACGGGATAGTCGTCGATGGCGGAGGCGGCGGTGATGGTGCCGTTATCCAGAGCCGGAGCGTACACGGACACGGGCTTGGTGGCGGAGCCCGGCTGACGGGCCGACGTGGCCCAGTTCCAGCCCCGGTCCACCTCCTTGGCGCCGGTGCCGCCCACCATGGCCACCACGTCCCCGGTGTAGGGGTCCACAATGGTGATGGCGGCCTGGAGGGGCTCGCCCTTGGAGTCGGTGTAGTTCGCATAGTTGGTGTTTTCAAACACGGACTCGGCGATGTCCTGGATCTTGGGGTTCTGGGTGGTATAGATCTTGTAGCCGCCGTTATAGACCTTGCTGACGGCCTTTTCAAAGGCGGTGCGGACATAGCCGTCGGCGTCTGCGGGGTCGTCGGTCAGGCCAAAGACCTCCACAAACTTCTCGGCCACGTCGGTGATGACCTCGTCGGTGAAGTAGGAGTTGTTGGCGGTGCTGACCACGGCGGGCTTTTCGTCCTCCTCCTGGGGCCCCACATAGTTGCCCAGGTTAGTGTAGCCGTTGGTGAATACCACTTCCTCGGCTTTGGCGGCGTCATAGGTGGTCTGGTCGATCTTTTCCTGGGCCAGCATGGCGTCCAGCACGTCCAGCTGCCGGTTGCGGTTCTGCTCCCGGGTCCAGTCGCTGCGCAGGGGGTCATACTGGGAGGGGTTATTGGTGATGCTGATGAGGCACGCGCACTCAGCCAGGGTCAGCTCGGACACGTCCTTGTGGAAGTACATCCGGGAGGCGGTCTGCACACCGTAGCACTGGTTGCCCAGGTAGATGGTGTTCAGGTACATCTCCAGAATCTCGTCCTTGGAGTAGTCCTTTTCCAGGGCCAGAGCCCGGTACACCTCCGTCACCTTGCGCTTGACGGTGTTCTCGTTGTTGCCGGTGACGTTCTTGATGAGCTGCTGGGTGATGGTGGAGCCGCCCTGGGTATTGCCGTTGGTGAGGGTGCGGAACACGGCCCGAACAGTACCGTGCCAGTCCACACCGTGGTGGCTCTCGAAGCGCTTGTCCTCGATGGCGATGGTGGCCTCGCGGAGGTTCTTGGGGATGGAATCAAAATCCACCCAGATGCGGTTTTCGTCGCCGAACAGGGTCTGGTACATGACCAGCTCCTTGGTATCCGGATCCTGATAGTACAGCTCCGTGGACACCTTCTGGTCGTACTCGGACATGTCCACCTCCACATGCCCCTTCAGGGACGTGTTGACGTAGGTCATGAAGATCCCCGCGAAGATGGCGGAGGTCAGCACGGTGACCAGGAGGATGGTACCAAGGACGATGCCGATGGTCCGCCCCACACGGCGGCCCTTTCCGGACTTTTTCCCTGTTTTGGCGCTCTGCTCTGTCTTTTTCGGCTGGTTGTCTTTGTTCATGGACAGGGCACCTTCCTTTCTCTGTTACTGGTGTATGCGCCGCACCGATTGCGGCATGGATGAGAAAACATTCTATTCCATAATAGAAACCATTGTACCATACCTGTCAACTGCCAAAAAGTGTCATTTGATAAAAATTTCGAATTATTACATAGATTTTACGCGGAAAAACCGAAAAAATCCTCCTGTTCTCTCACCATATGGCCGCAAATTCACCTCTCCGTTCCCTCCAAACCCCTCCCCCGGCGGACTCTTGACGGATCCCCTCCCCTGTCGTATAATCAGTGGGCCGCCGAAGGGCGGCCAATTCTCAGAAAGCCTGGTGCAAGCTGTGTTTATCCATCGACTGCGGGGCCAGATGTCCGAATCCATGCTGACGGCCTCCTTCATCATCGTATCCGGCGGCCTTCAGGACGCCTATACCTATCTCTGCCGGGGCGGCGTTTTTGCCAACGCCCAGACCGGCAACATTGTGCTGTTCAGCGCCTATCTGTTTGAGGGGGCCTGGGACCACTGCCTGCGGTATCTGATCCCCGTTCTGTCCTTTATGGCGGGAATTTTCGCGGCGGAATGCATCCACCGCCGCTTCAAGCACATGGAAAAGGTCCACTGGCGTCAGCTGATTATCCTGGCGGAGATCGCCGTGCTGTTTGCGGTGGGCTTTATGCCCCAGTCACTGAACACTGTGGCCAACTCCCTGGTGTCCTTCTCCTGCGCCATGCAGCTGCAGACCTTCCGCAAGGTCCGGGGCCACGCCTACGCCAGCACCATGTGCATCGGCAACATGCGCAGCGGCACAGAGGCCCTGTGCGCCTATTTCCACACCCATGAGCCGGAGGCCCTGCGCAATGCCCTGACATATTTCGGCGTCATCGGCCTGTTCGCCCTGGGTGCCGGTCTGGGAGCCCTGCTGACCGGCGCATCCGCCGTCCGGGGAATCTGGGTGTCCTGCGCCCTGCTGACCGTCAGCTTCCTGGTCATGTTCATTCACGAGGAGCGCCGGGCCTGAGCATCCGCTCATCGTATAAATATATCCCCCGGCGCAATGCGCCGGGGGATGCCTGTTCTATAGCCTTATTTACTTACCACTCCAGGTTCTTTCCGGTCTCCTTGTCGAAAACGTGGGCCACGTTGCCGCCGAAGATCATGTTGACCTCGCTGCCCATGGGGAAGTGGGCGGCGTTGCCGTTGGTGGGGACGATGACCACCACGTCATGGTCGTGGGTGGAGATATGCAGATGCACAGAGGAGCCCATCAGCTCGCTGACGTCCACAGTGCCCTTGACGCCGTCGGCGCAGAGCATGATGTGATCGGGGCGAACGCCCAGCGTCACGTCCTGTTCCGGTATATTTTTGGCGCTGAGCCGGGCCTGCTTATCCTCGGACAGCTCCACGTTGATGCCGTCGATAGCCACGGCGTATTTGCCGTCGCTGTTCTTCACCAGCTTCGCGTCAAAGAAGTTCATCTGGGGCGTGCCGATAAAGCCGGCCACGAACAGATTGGCCGGGTGGTCAAAGACCTCCTGGGGCGTGCCGATCTGCTGGATGAAGCCATCCTTCATGATGACGATGCGGTCACCCAGGGTCATGGCCTCGGTCTGGTCATGGGTGACGTAGATAAACGTGGTGTTGATCCGCTGGCGCAGCTTGATGATCTCGGCGCGCATCTGGTTGCGGAGCTTGGCGTCCAGGTTGGACAGGGGCTCGTCCATCAGGAACACGGCGGGGTCCCGGACGATGGCCCGGCCAATGGCCACACGCTGCCGCTGGCCGCCGGACAGAGCCTTGGGCTTGCGGTCCAGATACTGGGTGATATCCAGAATTTCGGCGGCCTCACGGACCTTCTTGTCGATCTCGTCCTTGGGCATCTTCTTCAGCTTCAGGGAGAAGGCCATGTTTTCATACACGGTCATGTGGGGATACAGGGCATAGCTCTGGAACACCATGGCGATGTCCCGGTCCTTGGGCTCCACGTCGTTCATCAGCTTGCCGCCGATGGTCAGCTCGCCGCCGGAGATGTCCTCCAGACCGGCGATCATCCGCAGGGTGGTGGACTTGCCGCAGCCGGAGGGGCCCACCAGCACGATGAACTCCTTGTCCGCAATGTGCAGGTTGAAATCCTGCACCGCCACCACGCCCTCGTCGGTGATCTGCAGATTGCCCTTTTTCTGGGGCTCGCCCTTTTTGGCCTTCTTGCTCTCCGCGTTGGGGTACACCTTCTTGAGGTTTTTCAGAATGACCTCTGCCATAATATACAGACTGTAACCGTTCTGCCTCCGCATGGAACGGTCTCGCGCCCGGCGAAGCCGCAGCGCCTTACGGCAGGTCTCCACACTGCCGCACCGCCAGTCTCAGCGGGACCTGGTTCCTCCTTTGTTTTTCCGGCAGGGGGCCAAAAAGTGGAGTGGCCGCCGCCGGTTGGAATAGGATACATATATTTTACCACCCCTTGCCGCCCTTTGGCAACCGCCTTTGGTCAAAATTTTCCACATTTCGCTGCCTTTATAGGAAAACTCTGCAAAAAACGCCGTCATCGCCCGTTCTTTTTTCTGTTATAAGAAATGATTATTGTATTTTCAGATTTTGTCTATTGTAAAAGGATGCAAATTATGTTAGGATACTGCGTGCCTGTCGGTGCACATATTATAGATAAAGTGTTCTTCGTTCAAGGACAGGTAAATTATTTCAAAGGAGCGGGATAACATGCACAAAGCGTTCAAAGCCTGCACCGCTGTTCTACTGGCCCTGGTTATGACGGTCAGCCTGGTCAACGGCGCACTGGCAGCCGTCGTCCGCAATGACGACGACACCATCAGCTACGAGCCCCTGGAGCAGGGTGTTTACTCCAAGGGCGGCTACACCATCGACAAGGTCTCCCACCCCACGCTGGGTGCCGGAGAGGTAGACGGTATCCTGACCGGCGACCTTCAGGACCGGGGCCAGAGCTACTCCTGGTCCATGGCCGAGGCCGGTGACTATGTCTACATCGGCACCTGCTACAACTCCACCTACTACATCTATCACAACAACGTCAAGACGTCCCTGGACGCCATGAAGAAGGCGGGCAAGCTGGATCAGAATGTGGACACCAGCCGGGCCGCGGCAGATTTTGTGAAGGTCATGTTCGGCACGGACACCTTCGATGAAACCCCCATGTCCCAGTGGACCCCCGTGATCATGGCTGTGAACCGCTACACCGGCGAGGCCCAGGTGATCTTCCGGGAGCGGGACATTCTCAAGGACTATCCCGATATCTATCCCGGCTATCCCCCTTATCTCAAGGGCGTGAACTATCTGTCCGGCTATCGCATGGCCTTTGAGTTCAAGGGCAAGATCTATTTTGCCGGCATGGGCAACCCCACCGCCACCCTCATCGAGGTGGACCCCGAAACCAATGAATGCCGCATCGCCTATCACAACACCAACTACACCCGGGGCGTCTCCAATGGTGTCCACGGCCTGCTGGTGTTCGATGACGAGATTTATATGTGCCTGGCCTCCGACAACTATGACGGCAAGGGTACCCCCGGCGGCATCATCGTGGCCAGCTCTGACCCCTCTGCGGGCCTGAGCTCCTGGCGCCGCGTGGCCGATCAGGACGATTTTGACAACCTGCCTGCCGTGATGCATGTGGACGGCCTTAACGGCGGTGGTATCTGTACCGCATGGACGCCGACGGCAACTTCCAGCAGGTGGCCGGTAAGGACGACAACCCCTATTTCCCCGACGGCCCCATCGGCAACCTGGGCGCGGGGCTGGGCAACAACTCCAACCAGTATGTCTGGCGCTACGGCGAGCACAACGGTGAGCTGTACATCGGCACCTATGACACCTCCACTCTGACCTATCAGTTCACCCAGATCACCGACGGTCAGGTGGCCAATATGGACTATGCCGACATCAGCGGCCGGGCCGATATGCTGAAGGACGCCGTGCTGGAGGTTCTGCAGCAGCACGACAACAAGTATCTGACCTGGTTCCTGGATACCTTCCTGTTTAACAAGTACACCGCCTCCCTGTTCCAGCAGCTGGCAGGCTTTGCCACGGACATGTCCGCTGACAAGAACCCCGTGCCCGGCTATCGGGATATGCTGGAGGACTATGAGGCCTTCAAGCAGAAGGTGTTCGATGGCCTGGGCATCAAGCTGGACAGTGCCAACTTCGCCCGGGAGTATGCCCAGGTCACCGGCGTGGCTATGTGCAGCGCCGACACCCAGGGCCTGAAGGATGACCTGCAAAGCGCCGTGAAGGCCATCTTTGCCGCCCTGGACAAGGCTGTGTATGACGACACGATCCACAACTTTGTGTACTACTTCGGCTGCAACTACTATGCCCAGCAGAGCGAGAACGGCTTTGACCTGCTGGTGTCCAAGGACGGCGTGAATTTCGACGCCATCACCCGGGACGGCTTCGGCGACGGCTCCAACCACGGCCTGCGCACCATCTGCTCCACCGAGAACGGCGTGTATATGGGCACCGCCAATCCCTTCTACGGCACCCAGCTGTGGCGCATGTACAGCGCCGAGGACAAGCCCCTGGTGAAGGAGCATACCCATCAGTGGTCCGATACCTGGTCCTCCGACGGCGAGAATCACTGGCATGACTGCCTGGCTGATGACCCCTTACGACGTGCTGCGCCTGCGCCGCCACCTGGGCCTGGGCAGCGAGGACTTCCTCAATTCCTTCACCCGCATGCGCACTTTCCCCGACACGGGCTTTCCCCTGCCCCTGCTGCGCATGCTTGAAGGCCCCGGCGAGCCCTGTCCTTTTGTGAGCCCCGTGGGCTGTTCCGTCTACGACAATCGCCCCGGCGCTTGTCGCTTTTACCCCTTGGGCCGGGGCACCAAGATGGCCGAGAACGGCGTGGCCGAGCGCTTCTTTGTGGTGCGCGAACCCCACTGCCATGGCTTTGACCAGGGCACGGATCGCACCGCCGCCCAGTGGCTTGAGAACCAGGGCCTGGCCCCCTACAACGCCGCCAACGACCGCTACATGCGCCTTATGGCCATGGTGCGCGCCACGGGCAAACCCCTGGAGCAGCGCATGACCACCATGGCTGTGCTCTGCCTCTATCAGCTGGACAAATTCCGCGAACTCGTCGAGCGCATGCGTATCTTTTCCCGCGTGGAGGCGGACGCAGCC
>OGZA01000627.1_pt1 | contig 26475 bp, 20 predicted proteins | sample 1576591 | NCBI WGS metagenome assembly OGZA01 (sample SAMEA3541565, study PRJEB24748) | human gut metagenome | biome: human gut; feature: human-associated habitat; material: faeces | place: China | collected 2012
TGCTGACAGAAGTAATCTACTGCACCACAGGCTTTTAACACCTGCCCGCAGACTTTCCAGCGCCGCCCGCATCTTGACAATGCGCTTGTGTACGGCCACGTTAGAGATGCCAACGGCTTTTCCGATCTCGCGCTCTGTCTTGTGCGCGGCTACCATTTCGAGAATCTGCCGCCCGATCTCGTCCAGCCCATCCCGGAACGCGTCCAGGTCTGCCCGGATGATGGCGCTTGTTTCGGTGTTCACCGTAGCATCGCCGCAGCAGGTTTCAAGGAAGCTCGCCGCGTTGCCCTCGCCGTCTTCAATCTGCCAGTCATACGCGGCCCCGTGTTTGCTGTCGGCGTAGTATACCGCCGCAATGGAAGCCCGCGCCGCATTGTAAACGACGGACACCAGGCGCATCGGGCGCTTACCCTGAGCGGCCCGCCGTTCATTTGTTGCGGCCAGCTTGTCAAGGTCGGCCAGCTTGTCAAGAACTCGAATACAGGTTTCAGACACAAATTCATCAAAATCATGGGCACGGAAGCAACCGAACGCGGGCACCTCAGAGAACTGCAGGTAATGGTCTTCAGTAGAATAGCCGATCTCATTCTTTGCAGCCTTGCGGATGCAAGCGGTCATCATTCGCACCTTGTCAGCGTCGGCCATGTTCGCCCACTCGCCAGCGATGGCGGCGGCGTTGGTCTCAGCGTTTGCGCCCTCAGCTTCAGCCCAGGCGATCTTCAGACATTCGCCCATCAGGACTTCAGACACCCTGCATCCCATCTCAGCCGCCGCCGCTTTGCGGATGGCCCATGCCCGCGTCATGGTCTCGCTCATGTTGTAAGTCTTTTTCATTGTTTCTGTCTCCTTTACGTTGATTTACTTTGTTGCTATCGGAAAGCGGTGGAGCCTGCCACCCGAAGAGGATACCCCGGCCAACGGCCCCAGCGCCCGCCCTCTTTAACTGTCTATATCTTATCATAAAAGATCCCATCCGTCAATCATTTACTTTGTCGCTATATCCAAAAAGTTAGAAAAACAGCCTATTTTACACCAAAACAGGCATATTTACAGCGTAAAAAGCACAGAATACAAGGCATTATTTTCGTCATTATGCTGCATTTCTTATTGAATCTTTGTGCATTTTGCCGATTAGCAAGCCGGTTGGCCTGAGATCGCCGCCCATGGCCAGCGCCCGCACGGACTGCCCCAGCAGGGCCAGCAGGGGAGACGGACAATAGACACGGCACGAGAGCGGCCAGCCCTGCCCCATGCCGTAGGAGAGCACAACACGCCCAGCACCACGGCCAGACGGACACGCCGCCCGCCGCCCCTATGCCGCCAGCTTGCCCGCCCAGATCGAACAGACAGAGCCAGTCATCCTGTCCTTGATTTACAACCGAGTTGTAGTCGCCGTCATACGGAACAACAGTTTCGACTCTTGCAATGTCAGCACCCGTGCTTTTCTGAATCATCTCGGCAATGCTTTTTGTGTTGCCACGATATGAATAATAAACGATAACTTTTTTCATATTCAGAAGCTGCCTTTCGATTAACCGAGTTTATTATATTCTTCATCGGTTACGGGTTCACACCACTCGTTTGAACATTCTTCGCTCGGCATTTCGGTCGCGATGTGTGAGAACCAGCTGTCCTTTTTAGCACCGTGCCAATGCTTAACCTCGGCTGGAATTACGATTACCTTACCCGGTGTAAGGCTTACAGGCTCTTTGCCCTCTTCCTGATACCAACCCTCACCTGCTGTGCAGATGAGGAGCTGACCGCCGCCGCTCTTTGCATGGTGAATGTGCCAGTTGTTACGGCAACCAGGTTCAAATGTTACATTTAAAAGGTGAAGTCCGTCCTCGGGCTTTGTGAGTGGATTTAGGTATGACTCTCCGATAAAATATTTTGCATAAGCTGTGTTGGGAGAGCCTGTGCCAAATGCATTCTGCTTTTCAAATTCATCCTTGTCTGCAATTTTCATAATATTATCTCCTTGTGTAATTAAATTTTTTTAATCCAATCATTAACAATGCCTTCTGCCTTATCGGCATCACTTCCGAACAAGGGAAGTCCGTTTGTTACGGTTGCACCTTTGGCAGTATTTTTAATATCATTGACTGTGTTTGAAAGTCCGCTTCCCTCGTGAGTGCAGAACGGATGAATTGTTTTGCCCGTAAAATCAAATGCTTCAAGGAAAGTATAAACCGCCATAGGCATTGTTCCGCAGTAGTTTGGATAGCCGAGATAAATTTCATCGTAATCGTCAAGATTCGGCAATGAAACAAGTTCGGGTCTTGCCTTTGATTTAAGGTCTTTAACCGACTGAGCAACACATTCCTTGTAGTTTGCGGAATACGGAACTTTCTGCTCAATTTTAAACATATCGGCTCCTGTGAGGTCTGAAATCATTTTTGCAACCTTTTCGGTGTTGCCGACTTTTACATAGCGGTACTGACCGCCGAAATAATTTTCATCTGCTCGTGAATAAAATGCAATTAACTTTGCCATTGTAAATCTCCTTTGTTTCAGAATTTTTACTATTTTTCAGTTTATTTTTTACTTTACAGGAATATATTACACCCTGAAGTTGACTTTAAGTCAAGAGACATTTTTGATTTTTTCGTATAATTTTTAATTAACTGCATAGGTTGCTTTCCGTACAACACTCTTAGCTTAAATATTCTGCTGTTACTTGTGGGCATCCGATGAACTCCTCTATTTAAAATTGCAAAAGCAATCGCTATACTTACGCTCGGGCATAGTATGTTTTTGATATTGCAAACTATCTGCACGAACGGAGAGCGACGGTACACCGCAAAAAAAATACTGTACAACCGAGAAAGGCTGTACAGTATCGGAATTATTCTTTATAAGAAACTATTTCTTTTCAGTAAGAAGCTTATTGAGTTCGTCCATAAAGGTGTTAATATCCTTGAACTGGCGATAAACAGACGCAAAACGGACATATGAAACCTCGTCAATATTCTTGAGCTGATCCATTGCAAGCTCACCGATTTGCTTTGAAGTGATTTCACGGTCAAGGCTTGACTGAAGCTGAGCCTCAATATCATTGACCATATTTTCAATCTGTTCAATTGAAACGGGACGCTTCTCACAGGCACGGAGAATTCCGCCTGTAAGCTTGTTGCGGTCAAAAACCTCACGGGATTTATCACGCTTAACAACAATTATCGGAACAGTTTCAATCACCTCATGTGTGGTAAAGCGTTTGCCGCATCTCAGGCATTCTCTTCTTCTGCGGATTCTTTCGCCGTCATCGGCAGAACGAGAGTCGATAACCTTGCTTTCTTCATAACTGCAATATGGACACTTCATATGAAAACCTCCGAATAATTATTCCCTAAAATAATTATAACATACCGTTTTCAAATTTCAAGTATAGAAAATTTACAATTTAATTACACTTTTATTGCATCAGAGATTGCGGTAATGCTTAACATTTCTCTTCTTTCTTTTACGCTTACCGTGAATTTTTGAAATAATAAGGTAAATGATGAGAACGAGAATGATAAGAGCGATAATCACGATAAACCAATAGGACTGAAATACTGTGCCGATGATGTTGAACACATAGAGAATTCCGCTGCGTTCAATCTTTTCGCCTGCAACAACATTAACCTCGGCAAGCTTCTGCTTTTCGCTGTTTGCATCTGCTTTGTAATAGATTGTTGCCTTGCCGACTACCGAGCCTTTGTCAAGCGGTGCGTCAACGCTTTCGGGAACATCCTGTTCAATAATTATATTCTCATCTGTGCAGTCTTTCGGAACAATTGCACTGAGGTCGGTTTCGGGATAAAGCAATGTACTGTTTTTGCCCCATGCAAGGTTAACCTTTACTTCGCAAAGCGGCTTTGACGAGGTGGCAACAGTGTTCATTTCAAGACTTGTCAATGCCCAGCGGAAAAGGTCTGCCGCATCGGTCATTGTTGCGTAATCCTCGGTCACACCTTCCTCATACGGTGCGTGAAGGAGAATTGCCATATATGAATAGCCGTCTGCCGACGCTGTCGTTACAAGACATCTGCCTGCCTCGTTAGTCGTACCCGTTTTGATGCCCTTTGCATACATATAGTAATACTCACCGCCACGGTTGGCGTCAATGAGGTAGTTGGTTGTTACAAGGGCTGTATCGTCACCGTCACAAGTGTATGTACAGGTATTTGTGATTTCTTCAAAGCGAGGAAGAGTGAGCGCATAGGTTGTGATTTTGTACATATCACGGGCGGTTGTATAGTGGTCGGGATCGTGAAGTCCGTCAGGATTTGCAAAATGAGTGTTTTCGCAACCGAGCTCCTTTGCCTTTTCATTCATCAGCTTGACAAAGTTATCAACATTGCCTTCACCGATATAATCGGCAAGAACCATTGCGGCATCGTTACCCGAGGGAACCATCATGCTGTAAAGCAGATCGATTGCAGTCATACTCTTACCGACATGATTTTCAACATTCGCAAGGGAACTGCCTGTGTTTTTAAGAACATCAAGAACCGACTGCTTAATCGGAATTTTTGTATTATCAAGATCGGCTATGTTTTCAACCGCAATTATGTAGGTCATAATTTTTGTTGTTGATGCAGGGTAACGCTTTGAGTCGGCGTCTTTTTCATACACGGTCTGACCTGAATCCATATTTACAAGAAGGATTGAGTCCGACTCGGTTTTTACATCATTAGGATAAGACGCAGCACCTGCCGATGTGAAAGCGAAACAGATAATGATGCAAAGCATACAGAGAAGTGAAAGTGTTTTGGTTATGGTTTTTCTCATTTACTTAATTCTCCCATTTATAGTTTTTCAGTTTAAAGCATTTTGTCCGCCACGCTCAAACAGGCGGTCTACCTCTGCTTTTAACAATCGTATTTCATCGTTTCGGATATCGCCGTAACGGTCCATTATGCAGTCTGCAATTTTTTGAGATAGTTCAAGGCTTTTTGTGTCGGCAAAATCGGCAATTGACATCTGCGGAAGTCCGTGCTGTCTGTGACCGAAAAAGTCGCCGGGGCCTCTCATTTTCAAATCTTCATCGGCAATGACAAAACCGTTGTTCGTTGAACACATGACCTCAAGCCGTTCTCTTGTTGTCTTACTGCCCTTGTCGCTGATGAGAATACAATAGGACTGCGAACTGCCTCTGCCAACCCTTCCTCTCAGCTGATGAAGCTGTGAAAGTCCGAATCTTTCGGCATTTTCAATCACAATAACCGTAGCATTCGGAACATCAACGCCGACTTCTATTACCGTTGTGGCAACAAGAACAGAATACTCATTCTCGACAAACTTACGCATAACCTCGTCTTTTTCATCAGACTTCATCTGTCCGTGAACTATGCCGACTGCTATGTCAGGAAATTCCCGCAACATCAAGTCTGCGGCATATTCTTCGGCTGACGCAACATCGTCAAGCTCGCCTTCTTCAACGAGGGGACAAACTATATACGCCTGTCTGCCGTGTTTTACTTCACTGCGGATAAAGTCATACACTCCGCCACGCATTGCAGAAGTTCGCAACACGGTTTTCACGGGTTTTCTTGACGGCGGAAGTTCGTCAATTATTGAAATGTCGAGGTCGCCGAAAATGATAAGTCCGAGTGTTCTCGGAATCGGAGTGGCACTCATAACAAGCAGATGCGGGTTGTTGCCCTTGCCGAGAAGCTTTGCTCTTTGCGCAACACCGAATCTGTGCTGTTCGTCGGTTACGGCAAGCGCAAGATTTTTAAACTCGGTTTTATCGGTAATGAGAGCGTGTGTTCCGATTACCATATCAATCGAACCGTCTGCAAGTGATTTTCTGATTTGTTTTTTTTCGGACTCCTTTAGTGTGCCTGTCAGCAGACCAACCTTGATATCCGTATTTTCAAAAAGCTTTTGAAATGTTTTGTAATGTTGTCGGGCAAGGATTTCAGTCGGCGCCATGAATGCGGTCTGAAATCCGTTTTTGGCAACCGTGTAGCAGACCGAGGCTGCCACAGCCGTTTTGCCCGAACCTACATCGCCCTGAACAAGTCGGTTCAGCGGAGATGATTTGTTGATTATATCGTTTATGCAGTCCGACACCGCCCGTTTTTGGGCATTTGTCATTGTGAACGGCAAAAGCGATTCAAATTCTTTTGAATAATCCTTTGTGATTTCAAGAGAGGTTACTCCTCTGCTGTGGTCACGCAGATTTCTCATTCCGAGGTTCAGCACAACAAGCTCTTCGGTAACAAGCCTTTTTCGGGCTGCTTCAAGCTGTTGGCGGTTCTTCGGAAAGTGAATGTCAAACAACGCCTGTCTGAGTGAGCAAAGGTCAAATCTTTCTCTTATGGCATCGGGCAAAGGATCCTTAATTTTTGACGGCAGCATTGAAAGTGCCTGTCGTACGGCTGATTCAACCGATTTACTCGGAAGTCCTGCCGTTTGTCTGTAAATCGGACGGATTTGTGTTCCCTTGACAGCAGGAGCAAAAGTCGGAGATACAATCTGCATACCGTAGCTGTCGGATGAGATTTTTCCGTAAAAGAAATATTCTCCACCCTGTCTGAGCATTGAGCTAATGTATTTATTGTTAAAAAACACAAGCTGAATTGAACCCGTTTCATCATAGACTGCGGTTTTGGAAATAATTCTTCCGCCGCTTATTCGGGTATCGTTTACAGATGTTGCGACAACAGCCTTTATGCAGACGGTTTCACCGTATTCAAGCTCGTCAATATGCTTGATGTTGCTCCAATCTTCGTATGTGCGTGGATAGAAATTAATCAAATCTCCAACGCTTTTAATCCCGAGTCTTGCAAAAAGTGCGGCACGCTTTTCACCTATTCCGTTCAAATTTGTAACGGGAGTTTTATAAAGTGATGTCATACCGCACCTCCGTTATACAAAACGGGAGCATAACCGTAAAAATTATGCTCCCTGAAAAAATCCGATTTAAATGCTTATTCTACGCTGAGAATAAAGTAGTAAACAGGCTGGTCGCCCTTTACAAGAGTAATATCGGTTCTTGAACCGAACTTTTCACGAAGCTCTCCGTATGCCTTTTCTGCCTCTTCCTCACTTACATCCTCACCATAGATAAGAGTAATGAATGAAGTGTCACGGCTGACCATATCCTTTGCAAGCTTGACAAGAGCCTTAACTGTGCTCTTTTCTGTGATTGTAAGCCTGCCGTTTTCAAGAGCGATAATGTCGCCCTCTTTGATTTTTTTACCGCCGAATTCACTGCTTCTTGCGGCAAAGGTTACAAGACCCGTGCCCACAGACGCAAGTGCGTCCGTCATAAGCTGTGCGTTGCTTTCGGCGGAAATCTCGGGATCAAAGTTGAGCATTGCCGTCATACCCTGCGGAATTGTTCTTGTCGGAACAATGATGACATTTCTGTCTTTTACCATCGGGATTGTCTGCTCTGCGGCAAGAATGATGTTTTTATTGTTTGGAAGAACGAGAACATTCTTGGCAGGAGTTGCCATAATTGCCTCATAGATATCGTCTGTACTCGGGTTCATACTCTGACCGCCCGAAACAACATTGTCACAACCGAGGTCTTTAAAAAGGTCTTTAAGACCGTTACCTGCGGCAACTGCAACAAAGCCGAAATCGTTTTCAGGTTCTGCGGGAACAAACTTTTCCTTTTCAGCCTTTTTCTTTGTTGACTTGACATTCTTGTGCTGTTCCTTCATATTCTCAACCTTAACCGTGAGAAGCTGACCGAACTCAAGTCCTTTTGAAAGAGCATTACCCGGCTGTTCCGTATGAACATGAACCTTGATAATCTCATCATCATTTACAACAACTACGCAATCACCGATTGATTCAAGATAACTGCGAAGCTCGCCGATTTCGGTTTCAATCTCGGCATTTCTGCCAACGATAAACTCTGTGCAATATGTGAATCTGATATCATCGTCAAATTCAGCGGCGGCACTTTCAAATGTGCTGACGGTTGCAGGAGCTGTGTCATCATCAGCTTCAATCATAATGCCGTTCTTAATTACAGAGAGCATACCCTCAAAGATTACGCAAAGGCCCTTACCACCTGCGTCAACAACGCCTGCCTTTTTAAGCACGGGCAAAAGCTGAGGAGTGATTGCAAGCGCCTCGTTAGCCTTGTCAACGATTGTCTGCCATACAGACACAACATCTCTGTCATACTTAGCAGCTTCTATACCTGCCTCGTAAGCCATTCTTGCAACCGTGAGAATTGTTCCCTCTGTCGGTTTCATAACAGCCTTGTAAGCGGCGTCAACACCGATTCCAAGTGCTGCGGCAAGATTTTTGCCGTCAACTTCTTCAATGTCTTTAAGTCCCTGGGCAAAGCCACGGAAGATTAGTGAAGTGATAACACCCGAATTGCCTCTTGCTCCACGGAGCATTGCAGACGCTGTGATACCTGCGGCATCACCTGCACAGGTACCGTCAAAATCTTCAAGCGCTGCAACAGCCGCATTGACTGTCATTGACATATTTGTACCTGTGTCTCCATCGGGTACAGGGAAAATATTAAGATCATTTATACTGTTTTTTTGGTTTGAAATATTATTCGCACCGGAAATAACAGCCTGTTTGAGAATTTGTCCGTTTATCATTTAGGCACATCCTTTTAATGTACATTTCTTAATCAACTGCATAAGCCGATTTTACACCGACAAACGCAGTTTTACAATAATTCACATTATAACATTATACATTATCAGCTTGTTTTTTGCAATAGTATAATACACTAATTATCTGCAAAAAAAGCCGACTTAATCGGGATTGTTTCATATTTTTTGACAATTGGAAACAATTTACTTTATGCTGATTTGTGTTATTCAATACGCATTGACTCGGCTGAAACACACTTTCCGCTTTTGTCATCAACATCAAAAAGCGTACATTCCATTTTGCATTCTCCGCTTGCAAGGTCAAAACGCTGCGGAAGCTTATTTTTCAGCTTTGCAATTATGATTTCGCTCTTTACACCGAGAACGGAATGTATTGTGCCCGTCATTCCCGTGTCGGTTATGTAGCCGGTTCCCTTCGGAAGAACCTGTGCGTCCGAGGTCTGAACATGGGTGTGTGTTCCGAACATTGCGGAAACTCTGCCGTCAAGGTAATAACCCATTGCCCTTTTTTCACCCGTTGCCTCTGCGTGAAAATCGACAATTATGATTTTGCTTTCAGCCTGTTTAATCATTTTATCTACACATTCAAAGGCGCAATTCAGGTTGTTATCCATATAGGAATTACCCATAATATTTATAATCGACACAATTCTTCGCCCTGTGTCAACATTAATTATACCTTTGCCGGGTGTTGAATTTTCGGGAAAATTGGCGGGTCTGACAATGAAGGGATTTGAGTCGAGGCAGTCATAGACTTCTTTTCTGCGGAAAGAATGGTTGCCGAGTGTAATTGCATCAACTCCGCTGTCAAAAAGATGCTTTGCAGACACGGGAGTCAGTCCGTTGCCGTCAGCGGAATTTTCACCGTTGCAGATTACAAAATCAACGCCTTTCACCTTTTTGAGCGTGGGAAGATTGTTGCGAAGAAATTCACAACCGATACTGCCTACGACATCACCTATACATAAAATTTTCATAGTTATCCCTCCGTTTGTGTCCGATTGCAAAATTTCAGTCGTTCAAAGCAAAACATACAAATTGATTATAACACAACTTTTCTATTCTGTCACATCAAAATCAACCTGATCTGCAATATTTTCGTTAAAAATATAATCTGTTGTCACCCTGTAGCCATCTTTATTTTCTTTAACGGAAATTTGTTTTGAAATAACCTTGCTTTTATTCTTTGTAAAAATCTCATAGAGAATACAATCAGCCTTTGCAATCTCCTCAGCCTTGTTTTTACTTACAGAGTTTTCGGTTGTTACAAGTTCACGGTCGGTTCTGATTTTAAGTCCTACCGGCAGAACAACATCATTTATAAACAGATTTTCTCCGTGAACTGTGCTTACAAAATTGTCGTAGTTTTCAAAGGCAAGGTTACAGGGAAAATCAAGCCATAAAAATCTGAAATTTTTTCTGTCAACATAATTTTCGTCAGCGTAACTGTAGGTTACTTTTTTCGGAATTGAAAGCGTTTGCTGTTCGGTAATGTCGGCATAAACCTTTGCGTTTGCTCTCAAGTAACGCATATCGCCCTGCTTGGTTTCGTCAAGACCGCTGACAATAATCTGACCGTTCACAACTCCGCTGCCCTTTGTAACAACAGGTCTGCCGTTATATGCCTGAATCCGTGTTATGACTCCGTCCTTAATGGCTTTTACATTGCAAGGCTTTTTTGAGGTGTCAAGCTTCGGCTTTTTGTAGGTTTCCTTAACTTCAACCGTGACAAGACTGCCCGTTATGTTTATGCTCATCCAGCGGATATCGTCACATTTCAGCTGAATATTGCGTTCTATCTGATCTGTATCGAGATTGTTTTTCCACACACCGACGGAAATCCCGTTATCGCCAAGTAACGATTCAAGATATGTATTGCTGATTTCCTCTGTACCCGAAATTTTTACCGACCAGATAAAATTTGAAAGAAAAATACAGAGAATAATTCCGCATACCGCACCTGCAAAAAGTCCTGTTCTCTTCTTATAGCGGTTTATAATAAACGGCAGTCCGTGTTTGGCTGTTATTCTTGTTTTAACCCTTGATTTGCGTGCAAGAATTCTGATTTTTTTGTAGTCGGAAAGGTACATTGAGGCTGATATTGCGTTATTTTTCGGAACTGGATTCCAGAGATTCACACCGTTCTTTGCGGTTATGTTCATAAATCTTTCGGGAAATTTTCCGCTTGCGGTAAAGTCCACACTTCCTCTGAGAAAGCGTATTATTTTAAGGAGCATAGTTTCACCTCACGAAAGAAAGTTGATGTCGGTTACAAAGCCTTCAATTTCAACGCAGGAGCTTGAGATGCACTTCAATGTCATTCCTCTCCCGCAAAATGAAATTACGGTTTTGCAGGTATTAATTTTTATGCTTTCGCTGTCATAGAGCAAAATTCCCGTTGAACCCTCAACGGTTATTCTGCGGTTTCCGAGCATCTCTATATACGGCATTGTTCCCATATCGAACATCGGAGAAGGCAACCTTTCGTTTTTATCGGCAATTCGTTTCTTCTTTGGCAAAAAAATCTCCCCTGTTTTCGTTTCTCATTTATTTTTATGCAACTGCCGTCATATATATTAATTGGTGATTAATATGTTCCTGAGTAAAAGTGCCGTAAAGGCGGTGAATATTTTTAAAGCAATCGGAATTTTTCTTTTATGCATTACGGCTCTTTTGTTTTCAAAAGAATGTTCAAAGGGTGCTGAAAACGGCATAGGCTTGTGCCTTTCAACGCTTGTACCGTCACTTTTCCCTTTCATGGTGCTTGCCTCATATATTACAGATAGCGGTCTTGCAGAAAAAATCGGCAGACATCTTTCATGGCTGACAAAACCGCTTTTCGGACTTGACGGTTGCTTTGCATCGGCAATAATTCTCTCGCTTGTCGGAGGTTATCCCGTTGGTGCAAAGACGGTAAATTCGCTTTATAAAAAAGGTGCGGCAAGTGAAAGTGAGTGTAAACGGGCAGGTCTGTTTTTGGTGTGTTCGGGACCGGGGTTTCTTGTGAATTTTATCGGTGCACAGCTTTATTCGAGCATTGAAGTCGGGCTTATTATATTTGCTGCCCAATGCATCTCGGTTTTTATACTTGGATTTGCTTTAAAATTCGTTTACAGAAATAAAATTGACGATAATTCCAATTCAGAAACATTAATAAGCACTCCGCAAAAAGGCGACGCACTTGTAAAGTCTGTTCTTGACGGTGCAAGAGGAATGTTTGCAATCTGTGCATTTGTGGTGCTGTTTTCGGCATTTACTGAGATTTTCTGCTCACACATTACAGATGAAAATATTCAAAAACCGTTTTTGATACTCACGGAAGTTTGCAATGCGGTTACTGCGGTATCGAAAGATTTGCCGATTGAGGTTGTTGCATTTTCGTCAGGATTCGGCGGACTTTGCGTACATTTTCAGATTTTCTCGGCACTTGGAGATATTAAGGTTAATAAAATGCTATTTTTCTTTTGCAGAATTTTGCAAGGATTTATCACCGCATTGCTTACGCATTTAGGAATAAAACTTTTCTCCGTCACAACCGATGTTTTTTCAACATCAACGGTTGAAAATTTCAGTTTTTTCGGAGGAACTGTCCTTTCGGGAGCGGCTTTGCTTTTTACCGCTTTATGCTTTTTATATTCACTCAAAAATTACAAACAAAATTGACGGAGGTTACTTTATGTGCGGAATAGCAGGATGGATTGACCACTCACAGGATATGAGCGAAAGAATTGATTTGCTCAACAGAATGTCTGAAACGCTTGACAGGCGAGGTCCTGACGAAAACGGTTTGTACATTAACCGAGGGGCGGCACTTATGCACAGGCGGCTTGTTGTAATTGACCGTGAAAACGGCAAACAACCGATGTCGGTTCGTCACAAGGACACGACCTATGTCATTGTCTATAACGGCGAACTCTATAACACAGCCGAGCTTCGTGAGGAGCTGAAAGCATCGGGTTTTCATTTCAGAGGTCACAGCGACACGGAGGTTGTGCTGAAATCGTACATTAAATACGGTGCGGACTGCTGCAAAAAGCTGAACGGAATTTTCGCCTTTGCAATCTACAACACAAGCGACAAATCTCTGTTTTTGTGCAGGGACAGAATCGGCGTTAAGCCTCTGTTTTACTACGAATACAACGGCGGCTTGCTGTTTGCGTCAGAAATAAAAGCGTTGCTTGCAAGCAAGATTGTAAAGCCTCAAATTGACGAACAGGGACTCAATGAAATTTTCTTTTTAGGACCTGCAAGAACACCTTCGTTCGGAGTTTTCAAGGGAGTATTTGAGCTTAATCCGGGCGAATGTGCAATGTATAGGCACTCAAAGCTTCGCCGAAAAAAATACTACACCGTTGAGGCAAAAGAGCATACAGACAATGAAGTAACTACCATTGAAAAGACGAGATATCTGCTGACTGATGCAATTCAGCGACAGCTTGTGAGTGATGTTCCGCTGTGCTTTTTCCTTTCGGGAGGGCTTGACAGCAGTATAATTGTCAAGACCGCATCAATGTACAACAAGGAACACAAACTCGGCAAAATCAACACCTACTCGGTTGAATATCGTGACAACGAAAAATATTTTCAGAAGAGCAATTTTCAGCCTACTCCCGACTACGAATTTATTTCGATGATGTCAAAAAATGCCGACACAAAGCACAGGGAAATTGTCCTTGACAACACGCTTGTGTGCGACGCACTTTATGAAAGTGTTCAGGCAAGGGATTTGCCGGGGTATGTCGATGTTGACTCGTCACTTTTGCTCTTCTGCAAAGAAATTAAGCAAAACTACACCGTTGCGCTTTCGGGAGAATGTGCCGATGAACTTTTCGGCGGATATCCGTGGTATCACAACCATGAAATACTTTTTGATGATTGTTTTCCGTGGTCAAAAAGTCAGGATATTCGCAGGAGTATTCTCAAGGACGGTGTGCTGAAAAACGGCGAGGAGTATGTCAGACAAAGGTATCTTGACACAATAAGCCTTGCCCCAAAGCTTAAAAGTGACACCGACCTTGACAGGCGAATGCGAGAGATGTTCTACCTGAATTTTTACTGGTTTATGCAATGTCTGCTTGAGCGAAAAGACAGATGCTCAATGTTCAGCGGACTTGAGGTAAGAGTGCCGTTCTGCGATTACAGACTTGTTGAATATGCGTACAATATGCCGTGGGAATTAAAGGCATGGGGCAACCGTGAAAAGGGAATTGTGCGAAAGGCTTTTGAGGATATTCTGCCCGAAGAAATTTGCTGGCGAAAGAAAAGCCCGTACCCGAAAACGCACAATCCGATTTACTTCAATGAATGTGTAAAAAGGGTTAGAAAAATTCTTAAAAAACGTTCAATTCTAAACGAACTGCTTGACCGAAAAGGAATTGAAGATATCATTGAAAATCCCGATAAAATCACAAATCCGTGGTACGGTCAGCTGATGAAAGCACCGCAGATTCTTGCGTATATAATCGAACTTGACTACTGGTTTGATAAATATAATGTTGAAATAGTGTAACGGTTATGTTAAAATCGGAGTGTAAAAAGCATTGGGAGATGTAGAAAATTAGCCGTAAACAATATATTAAACTGACCGATTTCTTCAAGAATAACAAATCCGCAAAAAATGTGTTGAAATTCGTATATAAAATTTTTCCGCTGACAGTATTTGCAAGCTATCCGATTTTGCTTGTATATACATTTTTGTGGCAAAAAGATTTGTTTTTAAAGTCGCTGACTGTGCCTGCGGGGGTGTTTTTGGGAATAACACTTCTGCGAATTATCATAAAAGAAGAACGCCCGTATGTGCGGTACGGAGTTGCGCCTGTTTTTGCAAAGAACAGCAAGCCCGACAGTATGCCGAGCCGCCACACCGCAAGCGCATTCATCATTGCAATGGCAATTTTGCGGTTCAATGTGTGGGCAGGGATTGCATACCTCTTCATTGCGGTTATGATTTCCGTGTCAAGAGTGTGCGCAGGAGTGCATTATGTGCGTGATGTCATAGTCGGCGCAGCAATAGCAATCCTCTGCGGAATTGTATTTTTGTTTTTGGTATTTTAATATAAAATTGTGCAGACGGTAACAATGTTACGCTCAATCATAATTTTCAATTTAAAAAGCCACAGTAGATTTTAACTTTCTACTGTGGCTTTTTTGTTGGTTGTTAAGTTGTGTAATATCTGTTTATGTAACAGCGATATTATTTTTTGTCGTCTGCTTTTTCTGTAAGGTCGATGATATCGCCTGTGCAATGGGGACATTTTGTGGCTTTGATATCAATATCACTGAAACAGAACGGACACTTTTTTGTTGTGGGAGCTTCTTCGGGTTCAGTTTTTTTGCCGAGTGACATAACCTTGTTGACAAGCTTTACGATAAGGAAGATTACGAAAGCCATAATCAGGAAGTTGATTACCGCTGTGATAAACTTACCGTACATAATTGTTGCGCCGTTGATTGTAACCTGAAACTGGTCAAAGTTGACACCGCCGAAAATACCGAGAATCGGCGAAATGATGTCGCTTGTGAGAGAAGTTACAATTGCCTGAAAAGCCGCACCGATGATAACGCCGACTGCGAGATCAAGCACATTTCCACGCATTATGAATTCCTTAAACTCCGAAAAAAACTTTTTCATTTTGCCCTAATCCCCTTTATTTAATTTTCAAAATCAGCCAAGAATTGCCTTATGGTAAACCTTTTTACCCTTTTTGATTACAACATAGCCTTTTTCAAAATCAGACTTTACAACCTTTGCGTAAACATCTGTTACCTTTTCATCGTCAACAGAAACACCGCCCTGCTGAATAAGTCTTCTGCCCTCACCGTTTGAAGGAATGAGTCCGCACTTCTTCATGAGGTCAAGAATTCCGATTTCACCGTCTGCAAAATCAGCCTCTGTAAGAGTTGTTGAAGGCATATTATCAGTATTTGTCTTGTTGCTGAAGATTGCTCTTGCGGCCTCCTGAGCCTTGTCAGCCTCCTCTTTGCCGTGAACAAGCTCTGTAAGCTCATGAGCAAGAATTTCTTTTGCTTTGTTGATTTCACTGCCCTCAAGCTTTGCAAGCTCATCAATTTCTTCAAGCGGAAGGAATGTGAGCATTTTAAGGCACTTGATTACATCTCCGTCATCAACATTTCTCCAATACTGGTAGAAATCGTAGGGGCTTGTCTTTTCGGCTGAAAGCCATACTGCACCCGACTGGGTTTTACCCATTTTCTTACCCTCTGAGTTGAGGAGAAGGTTGATTGTCATTGCATATGCGTTCTTGCCGAGCTTTCTTCTGATAAGCTCTGTACCGCCGAGCATATTGCTCCACTGGTCGTCACCGCCGAACTGCATATTACAGCCGTACTTCTGATAGAGAGCATAGAAGTCGTATGACTGCATAATCATATAGTTAAATTCAAGGAAACTGAGTCCCTTTTCCATTCTCTGCTTGTAGCACTCTGCACGAAGCATATTGTTAACGCTGAAGCAAGCGCCTACATCACGGAGAAGTTCAACATAGTTAAGGTCAAGAAGCCAGTCTGCGTTATTTACAAGAAGAGCCTTGCCCTCAGAAAAGTCGATAAAACGGCTCATCTGCTTTTTGAAGCAATCAACATTGTGCTGAATTGTTTCCTTTGTCATCATCTGACGCATATCTGTTCTGCCTGACGGATCACCGATCATACCTGTGCCGCCGCCTACGAGTGCAATTGGCTTGTTGCCTGCCATCTGAAGTCTTTTCATAAGGCAAAGAGCCATAAAGTGACCTACATGGAGGCTGTCGGCTGTCGGGTCAAAGCCGATATAGAATGTGGCTTTACCGCTGTTTACAAGCTCTCTGATTTCTTCTTCGTCCGTAACCTGAGCGATAAGTCCTCTTGCTACGAGTTCTTCATATACTCCCATATTTAAAAATTCCTTTCGATTTTTGTCAGTTAAACAATAATATTATAACATTATTTAATTTATAGTCAACCTTTCAGGCATGAGTTTTGGTGCAAATCTCACCGTTTTCGACTGTTATCATAATGGTTTTATCGCTGTCTGTCCGATAAACATTTTTGCACACGCTGTTAAGCAAGGCTGTTATATAGTAATCGGGAAGTGCCGTATCATCAGCCGAAACGCTTATTACAGCGGTTTCGGGGCTTGCCTTTGCAAGAAAATCTTCACTTGAAGAATACTTACTGCCGTGGTGTGCAACCTTGAGAACATCGCATTTTAATTCTTTGTTGGAATTAACCATTGATTCTTCCCTTTTTGACGAAATGTCGCCTGTAAAAAGAAATCGCTTTTCGTCATATTCAAGCATTGTTACAAGCGAATTATCGTTTGTGTTGCCGAAGTCCTTTTCGGGTTGATAAAATTTAAAGGTCATATTTCCGATTTCAACGGGTTTGTCTGAAACGGGAATTACGGTTTTTATATTATTTTCTTTTATAGAATTAACAAGTTTTTCGTATTCGGGTGTTTTGTGGCTGTCGGAATATTTTCCGAAATAAACAACATCCGTACCGTATTCATCTATGATATCAGGCAACGAACCGATGTGGTCGCTGTCGGGGTGTGACACTATTACGGCATCAAGATGAGTTACCGAACTGCGTTTGAGATAGGCAGTAATTTTATCGGTCACAAGATTTGTTCCTCCGTCAATCAGCACACTTTTATCTCCGCATTTAATCAGCGTACAATCAGCCGAACCGACATTGATAAACGAAACAGAAAAATCGGACTCCATATCTGCTGAAATCCCAAAAAATGTATAGACATCGTTCCAATCGGGAATTCCGAGAGGTTTTCCGAATGAAACAAGCAGTACACAGGCAATGAAAAGTACGCATACCGATATTTTCAGTATGAAAAAGATTTTATTTCTTTTTGTTTTTTCGTCTGTACTTTGCGAACTTATCTTTGCCGTTTTTGCCTCTTCCCTTCTGATTCTGCGAATTGCGGTTGTTGTTCTGTTTTGAATAACCGCCCTGTGTTTGTCCCGCCATCGGAGTTACAAGACATTTTTTATCGTTACCGATTAAATCCCGTCTGCCGGCTTTGATGAGTGCTTTGATTACAAGCGGTTTGTTTTCGGGAATGAAATACTGCAGCAACGCCCTTTGCATTGCCTTTTCGTTTTCAGACTTCGGAACATAAACCTCTTTGAGAGTGTACGGATCAAGCTCCGTATAGAACATACTCGTTGAAATTGTACCCGGAGTCGGATAGAAGTCCTGAACCTGTTTTGGGTGAATGTTTTCACGCTTGCAGAAAAGCGCAAGTTCTACGGCATCCGAAAGTGTTGAACCTGGGTGTGAGCTCATCAGATACGGCACAACATACTGGTCTTTATTTTCCTTGCCCGTAAAATCGTAGAACATCTTACAAAAACGCTTGTAGCTTTCAATATGCGGCTTGCCCATTTTGTCAAGAACCGCCGCCGAACAATGCTCGGGGGCAACCCTTAGCTGACCGCTGATGTGATACTTTACGAGTTCACGGAAAAATTCGTCATTTTCATCTTCAATAAGGTAATCAAAACGGATTCCGCTGCGGATAAACACCTTTTTAATTCCCTTGAGATTTCTCAGCTTTCGCAGAATATCAAGGTATTCCGTGTGTGACACCTGCATATTAGGACAAGGTGTCGGTGCAAGACATCTTCTGTTTTTACAAAGTCCGAGTTTTTTCTGCTTTTCGCATGACGGAAGTCTGAAGTTTGCGGTAGGCCCTCCGACATCGCTTATGTAACCCTTGAATCGTGGATTATCAAGAAAACTTTCAGCCTCCTCAATAATACTCTTTTCACTTCTGACGGTTACCGCTCTGCCCTGATGAAAAGCAAGTGAGCAGAAATTACAAGCACCGAAACAACCACGGTTGTGTGTGATTGAAAACAGTACTTCGTTTATACCGGGTACGCCGCCGAGACTTTCATAACACTTTGGATACCAACGCTCATACGGCAGAGAATAGACATAATCAAGCTGTTTGGTGTCAAGCGGCTGCATCGGAGGATTCTGCACAAGAATATACTTTCCGTGCCTTTGAATGAGGGTTTTGCCCCTTACTGCATCAGCCTCCTCAAGCTCCCTGCGTGATGCAATTGCATAGTCACGCTTGTTCTCTTTTACACGCTCGTAGCTTGGAAGTTCGACAACCGACTTTGGCACATAATCGTCTGTACGAATTTTATAGCAAACACCTCTGATGTCGTAAAGCGATTCAACAGGATAACCCTCGGAAAGTCTTTTTGCAATTTCAATTGTCTGCAGCTCGCCCATTCCGTACACAAGCAAATCTGCCTTGCTGTCGAAAATAATTGAGGGCATTACCTCGTTTTTCCAATAATCATAATGAGCAAATCTTCTGAGTGATGCCTCAAGACCTCCGATTATAATGGGAGAATCGGGATATAGCTTTCTGATTATGTTGCAGTAAACTGTGACTGCTCTGTCGGGACGCCTGCCGTTTTTACCGCCTGCCGTATAGGCATCATCATGTCTTTTACGCTTTGCAACCGTGTAGTGGGCAACCATACTGTCAATGTTGCCTGCCGACACCATAAAACCGAGCCTTGGTTTTCCGAACTGTGTAAAATCATCATCGTTTTTCCAATTAGGTTGTGCAAGGAATGCTGTTTTGTAACCGCAATCCTCAAGAACTCTCGTGATTATTGCCGCACCGAATGACGGATGGTCAACATAGCTGTCACCGCAAACATATATAAAATCGACTTCGTTCCAGCCTCGATCACGCATTTCTTTTGCGTTCATCGGTAAAAAAGCCATATTGAACCCTCCTTTATTTATTAATCGGCTCTGTTTTCAAGTGCATTTCTGCGTTCGAGCCATTCGTTGTAGGTCATGAGAACATCTCTCGGTTTTGAACCCTGATGAGGGCCTACAACTCCCATTTGTTCCATATCGTCAATCATTCTGCCTGCTCTTGCGTAGCCGACCTTGAGTCTTCTCTGCAAAAGTGAGGTTGATGCCTGTCCTGCTTCAATTACGCACTTGATTGCCTCTTCCATTTTGCTGTCAACATCAAGACCTTCGTCAGATGCTGAATCGGAGTCACTCGATTTTTTGCCCTGAGCAATCTCTTCAGCGGCAATTCTCTTGATTTTTTCTTCGATTTCAGAATTATACTGAGCCGAATACGCTTTCTTTATGTAGTGGGTTACGCCCTCGATTTCTTCATCGGAAGCGTAGCAGCCCTGAACACGAATAGGCTTTGGAGCACCTACAGGCGAAAACAGCATATCGCCTCGGCCGATAAGCTTTTCACCGCCGCCTGTATCAAGAATTGTACGGGAGTCTGTGTTTGAACTTACCTTGAGTGAAATACGGCTTGGTACATTCGCCTTGATAAGACCTGTGATTACATTAACGGTAGGTCTTTGGGTTGCAAGGATAAGGTGCATACCTGCGGCACGAGCCATCTGAGCAAGTCGGCAGATTGAGTCCTCAACCTCGCTCGGAGCCGCCATCATCAAATCGGCAAGCTCGTCAATTGCAATTACAACACGGCTCATTTTTTCTTTGGCAACGGGAAGTCCGTTTACTTCAAGAACAGGCTGAACCTCTTCTCCCTCTTCATTAACAACAGGTGGATTTTTCTCCATATAATTCATATTTTTTTCGATAAGAGAATTATATGAATCAATATCCTTACAATCGTATTCGGAGAAAATTTTATATCTCTGGAGCATTTCGTTTACTGCCCACGCAAGCGCACCCGCCGCCTTTTTGGCGTCGGATACTACTGGAATGAGCAAATGCGGAATACCTTTGTATTTTGAAAATTCAACCATTTTCGGATCGATAAGCAACAGCTTTACTTCATCGGGAGTTGCCTTGTAGAGAATACTCATAAGAATTGAGTTTACGCACACGGATTTACCCGAACCGGTTGTACCTGCAATGAGCAAGTGCGGCATTTTGGCAAGGTCGGTAACAACAATTTCACCGGATATATCTCTGCCAAGAACGGTTGTGAGCTTACTCTTGCTGTTTCTGAACTTGTCCGAATCAATCAATTCACGCATTGTTACCATGCTTACAACCTTGTTCGGAACTTCAATTCCGACTGCCGCCTTACCCGGAATAGGTGCTTCAATACGAACACCGTTTGCGGCAAGACTGAGTGCGATATCATCGGAGAGATTTGTAATTTTGCTGATTTTAACACCGGGGGCAGGCTGTAACTCATAGCGTGTTACAGACGGACCTCGGCAGATGTTTACAATTTTTGCCTTTACACCAAAGCTTGTGAGGGTATCAATAAGCTTTTTGGCATTATTCTGCATTTCTTCCATTGCATCGCTGTCATCGGAATTTAGCTTTGGTTTGAGCAACTGAATCGGTGGGAACTGATACTTCTTTTCTTCTTTTTGAGAATTATCGGAACGAACAGCTCTGTCAAGCTGTTCCGCAATTTCGTCGCCAGCCTCCTCGCTGTTGTCTTTTTTGCTTTTGAGAAGTGCTTTTTTGACGATGTTCTCAGTTTCGGCATCAGGCTTGACCTCTGTCTGTTCAGCCTTAGAAGCTGACTTTTCGTTTGAGATATCCTCTGCAATTGCAGAAACCGTATTGTCGGCACTTTTGCCCATAGGCTTGCTTGCACGATTGATTATGTTGATGAGATCCTGTGACAGGTCCTTGTCTGCGGCATTTTCTTCCTTTGAATCGGCAATATCCGTGTCAATTCCGTTTACTGCCGACTTTGCTTTCTTGACCTTTGTCTTTTTGTCATCAAGCGGAATGTCAATAAAACTTCCCGAGGACTTTCTGTTTTCACCTTCAAGCGCAATGTCGATATCGCCTCTTTCGGCAAGCTTTCTCTCACGGTTTTCTTCTCTGCGTTCTCTGCGGACTCTTGCCCTCTCCTCACCTGCTTCACGGATATGTACGGCTGTCCTTGACGCCGCCGCTGTCATATCTTTAATGGAAATGTTCGCAACAATAAGGATAAGTGCGGCTGTTACAACAAAGCTTGTAAAAAGTGCGGCTGTACTGCCGAACAGGACAACAAGCGGATAGCCGAGCAATCCGCCGATTATTCCGCAATCGAAAGTCATATACCTTGAGGTGTCGGAGGCATCCTTGAACAGATTGCCAAGACACGCAAAAAAGTTCATATCAGAATATTTTGCACCGCTGCCTGCGTAAATCAACGCCCCGATAAACAGAATTATGACGACACAAAGGAAAAGCTTCAGCTTATAGCGTGCAACCTGTTTCTCCTTTTCGGTCATAACACACAAATAAAAAAGCGTTACGGGAACAAGAAAAATTCCGAATCCGAGAACTCCGAAAAAGAAACTGCGTATCATTGTCCAGACATTTGAACCTTTTATGAAAATTATGCAGACAAAAACAGCCGCAACGGCGGCATAGAGGATTGCTCTTACACGCGGCGAAAGTCCGCTGCTCCTTTTCGGAACAGCGGATGCTTTGGTTCTGCTTGCAGTTTTTGCACCTTTTGATGAGGTTTTTGAAGAAGTCTTTTTTCTTCCCGACGCAGTATTTTTAGTTTTGTCAGCTGTTTTTTTGTTAGCTGCCAATAAAATCACTCCATTTAAAATTTATGCAATCGGCGCACCTGTGAAAAGGTTTACGCCCGTATTCATTTCGATGATTGAAATTACAATAAATGCAACACCGACAATCGCTGTGTAGATTACGAAAATTTCCATTTTGTCTGATTTCAGGAACCACTTGAAAATTACGATTGCAAGATAGCCTACAACTGCGGAAACTGCCATTCCGATAATCAGCGGAAGAAACTCAATATTGCTTAAACCTTCGGGTGACTTGATCGCATCCACACCCTCAAGAAGTGCCGCCGCAAGGATTGACGGGATACCGAGTACGAATGTGTAGTCAAGTGCCTTCTGCTTTGAGATTCCTCTCATCTCACCGACCGAAAGTGTTGAACCTGAACGAGAAAGTCCCGGAAGGAGTGCGGCACAAACCTGTGTTACACCGACAAGGATTGCGTCAACAACATTAAAATTATCTCTTGTTGCCTTGGCATTGCTCTTTGCTGCAAGATGTTTGTGAGTTGAGGCAACACTCTTGCGGTTACGGATAATACCGATTGTTAAAAGTACGCTTGTGAGAATGAGCGAACAGGCAGTTACTATGAGAACAGGACTTGCGGAAAGCCGGTCTGCAAGGTCCTTGAGTTTCATATCTGTTCCGGGGATTGGCAGAAAAAGCAAGAACAGCGGTATAAGACCAATGATGAGCATTACAACGAGATTACGGTTATAATTCATTTTGCTCCACTTAAACTTGCCTGTGAATATATCCTTAATCATAAGTATAAATTCCTTGATAAGATCCCACACAAGTTTGTGGTAGAATGCAACAACGGCAACAAGTGTGCCGACATGGAGCATTACATTGAAGAAAAGATTGCTTTCGCCCGTGCCTGCACCGAGAATATGCTGTGTGATTGCGAGGTGGCCGCTGCTTGATACGGGCAAAAATTCAGTAAGTCCCTGAACAACACCCTGAATAATAGCATCTAAAATTGACATGGTTATGTATTCCCTCCAAAAAATAAGTTTTACGAATCTTCTTTGTTATTTGTACGCTGAAAAGCCATATGGGTTGGCATAATTAAGATTTCATACAAATCATAAGCGTCACAATATATATGTATTCGGGCAAAACGCCCGAAATTATTTTTCCTGCTTTTTTGAGCGTGATTTTGCAGACTTTGGCTTGCTCCCTTTGTTTTCTTTAATCAAATCATAAAGAGCGTCAATTGCGTCGGAAACTGTTCCGACCTCGTCAATCAAGCCTTCTTCAACAGCCTCTTCTCCCTCAAGAATAGTTCCGATATCCATTACAAGCTCACCCGTGTTAAGCACAAGCTGATTATAACGGTCTTTTGTAATATTGGAATTTTCGGCAACAAAGGTTGTGATTCTGTCCTGCATACGCTGAAAATATTCAAAGGTCTGCGGAACTCCGAGTGTGAGGCCTGTTGTTCTGACGGGATGAACCGTCATTGACGCACTCTTTGCGATAAAGCTTTTCTTTGCCGCAACAGCAAGCGGAATTCCTATTGAATGACCTCCGCCGAGTACGATGGAAACGGTCGGCTTTTTCATTCCCGAAATCACCTCGGCAATTGCAAGACCTGCCTCAACATCTCCGCCGACTGTGTTAATCAGCACAAGCAGTCCGTCAATTCTTTCGTCCTCCTCAACCGAAACAAGCAGAGGGATGACATGCTCGTATTTCGTGGTTTTGTTTTGTTGTGAAAGAATGTAATGACCTTCAATCTGACCGATAATCGTCAGGCAATGCAGCACACAATCCTTATGAGTTGTGAGAACAGAACCTGTTTCGCCGATTCGGTCTGTTTGTTCTTCACTTATGGGGCTGTCGTTTGCAAGCTTTTGCGGATCGTCATCCGGCGCAGGATTTTTAACATAGTTCCCTTTTTTTGATGAGACTTTTGAAGATTTTGATTTTTGTGGCATTGTATGCACCTCCGAGAATAGTTTCACCGAAATTGCAAGCAAAATGTATGCATACCAAAAAATAAGATGCACAAGCCACACTGTTCAATTGTAAAAAGCCTTTAGTGCTTATTATACCATTACAGCAAAATTATTTCAATAATTTTATTTCTTTATTTCTAATAAGTAATAATTATTTAAAAGAATTATAGTAGTATTAAAGAAATATTATTCCGACAGAACCTGTCGGAAGTTGTTATGGAGTGATATTCAGTTGACATCTGACATAATTATGGGTGTTGTCATTTTAGTTCTTATTTTGCTTTCGGCGTTCTTTTCGGCGATTGAAACTGCATTTTCGTTTGTAAACAAGGTGCGTGTTCAGCGTTACAAGGATGACGGCAACAAAAAAGCGGCAGCAGCGCTCTACATAATCGAGCATTTCGACAATGCCCTTACAACAATTCTCATCTGCAACAATGTTGTAAACCTGAGCTGTTCTTCAATTGCGACCGTGCTGTGTATGAATCTTTTCGGTGACGCAGGCTCGGCAATTGCAACGGGTGCAACAACTTTTCTTGTTCTGACATTCGGTGAGATTGTGCCGAAATGTCTTGCAAAGGAACATTGCGATGCCTTTTCACTCAAAACAGCCGGATTGCTCAGAGGACTTATGACACTTCTTACACCGCTTGTGTGGATTTTCACACGATTCAAAATGATTGCCTTAAAGATTGCAGGCAGCAGCGGTGACGCTCCGTCAGTTACTGAAAATGAGCTTAAATACATTGTTGAGAGCATTGAGGAAGAAGGCGTTCTTGAAGAGAGCGAAAGCGAGATGGTTCGCTCCGCACTTGACTTTGACGAAACTACTGCCGAGGAAATTCTCACTCCGAGGGTTGACATCACATTTATCAGCGTTGATGACTCGCCTGAAAAAATCAAGAATATCATCATTGAAAACCGCTATTCAAGAATTCCCGTGTACGAAGGCACGGTTGACCATGTTGTCGGCATTCTCCATACAAGAGATTATCTTGAACGACTTGCAGACGGTAAAGCGCCCGATGTTAAGGAGCTTATGCAGCCGCCTTACTTTGTGTTTAAAACACAACAGCTTTCAAAAATTTTGAATGCATTCAAACGCACAAAAATTCATCTTGCGGTAGTTACGGATGAATACGGCGGAACACTCGGTATTGTTACAATGGAGGATTTGCTCGAGGAAATTGTCGGCGAAATATGGGACGAGGACGAGGAAATTGAGCATAACTACTACAAAATCGGCAAGGGCGAGTTCCTTGTAAACGGTGATATGGAGCTTGAAGATATGCTCGGTCTGTTTGATATGGACGAGGACAGTCTTGAATGTGACAGCGTAACGGTCGGCGGTTATATTCTTGAACACGCAGGAACAATCCCCCACAAGCGTGACAACATTGAGGCCGACGGCTTTAAGTTTACCGTTATGGAGGTTAAGGATCAGCGTATTTTACGGGTTGTTGTCAAGAAAAACGACACTTCCGAAGAAAACGAATCCGACGAAAAAAGCGAGAACAAGAAGTCTGAATAAATAAAACATAACAGGAGCAGTATTTTCCTTACCGCTCCTGTTTTTTTACTGTATTTTTTTGCAGAGAGAAGTGCATAATGCGCTGACGGGGATACAAAGAAATGCCCACAAGGTGCTGTAAAACGGGCAAATCTGCCCTTTTAAATTAAGTCGGCAGTTTGAATAATCCCAGACATTAAGCCTGAATTTCAAATTGACAACACAGCCACAGCAGTATTCAAGTGCGGTAATTATCGCACTTCCCGATATGCATTTTTGCAGCATATTCATTTTTGAAAAGCGCTTGTAAAATCTGAAAAGCGACACAAACGCAGTTCCGCCCGTGACCGCCATTGACCAATGAGTTTTTCTCCGCCACAAAATTTCAAGCAGAGCGTAGCCTGCTCCGCCTATTGAAAAGAGAATGCAATCGTTACGCAACCGTAAACTTTTTTTCATAAGAAATCACCTGTTTTAGTTTTCGCCGAAACAGGTGATTTATTTAACCTATGAATTTTTTATTTTGTCAGAGCATCTCTTTTAGTTCTTCAAAAGAATAAAGACAGTTGATTGCGGTCAAAAATGCGTTTGTTGAAAGATATGACGGCAGACCGAGTTTTTTAAGAATCTTCTTGCGGTTTATTTCTGAATTTTCAGTTCCCGTAAGTCCGAGGACAAATAGATCGGCTTTAGTAATTTTCCTTTCGGAAATATTATTTTCTTCACCGATTATCTCGGCACCGCTTTTGCGGATTGCATTTATTATAACCTCATTGCTGACGCCTTCAACGCCCAAAAGCCCCTCTTTACCGCCTTTTGCCTTGCGTTTTTCCTTGCCTTTGATTTGAGGAATATAACAATTTTTAATTTTTGAATT